>Ga0160442_100039_pt1 | contig 223406 bp, 197 predicted proteins | sample HID1971M_E1MG_FD_108252 | JGI IMG/M metagenome (GOLD analysis project Ga0160442, IMG submission 108252) | Enriched millipede-associated microbial communities from UW Madison campus, WI, USA - HID1971M_E1 MG | ecosystem: Host-associated > Arthropoda: Insects > Digestive system > Unclassified ... | reverse complement strand
TCGACCTTCACCGTGAAGCTCGGCTTGGTCCCCCCACGCACGTCCCGCCACGAGTGCGTGCCCAGCGGGCCGTCCGTGCGGATCTGCCACCGCACCGTCGGCGTCGGCTGACCCGACGCCGCGGCCGTGAGGGTGGCCTGCGAGCCGTACGGCCCGGACACCGACTGCGGCTGCTGCGTGACCTTCGGCGCCGCCACCGGCGGGGCCACGGGCCCGACGAGCTCGGCGACACCCCAGCGGGAGGTGTTCTGGTACGAGCGGCCCGTCGGGTCGGTCCACGAGTGGACCGCCGTCCGGACGCCCGCCGTGCCGTCGTTGACCTGGAAGTCGACGCCGGTCAGGTCGCCCACCGCCGCGGTGCGGCCGAACGCGATGCTCTCCTCGACGACGTACCCGCCGTCGACGACCTTCGTCGCGCTCGTCAGCCGGTCCCCGATGACGGTCAGGTCCCCGCTCACGGACTGGAAGTTCTCGAAGTTGACCCGGTACTGGCCGTCGTCCGGCAGGTACGAGCCGTTCTTCGCGTTGACCGGGTCGAGGAACGTCTCGACCGAGTCCTGCTCCCAGGCGTTGCTCGACGTGGCGTCGAGCGACGGGTCGGTCACCTCGAACAGCAGGTGCAGGGCGTCGTCGGTCCACAGCGCCTTGACCTGGGCCGTGGCGCCGTCGGCCGCACCCTCGACGAGCGTCGGCGTGCCGACCACGGGCGCGTCGGCCCAGGCCGCGTCGACGTCACCGTCGACCGTGGGCGCCGTCGCCACCTTCGGGACCGCGAGGTAGCCCACGGCCTCGACGAGGTCGAGCGAGCCCAGGCGCGCACCGTCCTCCTGGTGGTGGGTGAGGTCGTTCCACGACGTGGTCGTGCCCGTGTCGCCGTCGGTGATCCGGACGTCGAACGGCGCGGTGCCGCCCTGCGTCAGGCCGGTGGCGGGGAGCGTCGCGACGACGTCGTAGCCGCCCTCCACCTCGGCGACCGCGCCGCCCGCACCGGTGCGGTCGACCGTGACCGTCGTGCCGCCACCGGTGAACAGGGCGACCTTGTCGGCGGCACCGTCGTCCGTGGCGTCGTCGACGTGCACGTACGCCGTCAGGTGGTCGGCCGACCAGCGGACCTGGAAGCCCGACGCGCCCGTGCCCACCGGGGTGTTCGGCAGCAGCGTCCAGTCGTGCGCGTCCGTGCCCACCGGGTCACCGGCGTGCGCCAGCGCGGTCTGCGTGAGCGTCGGCAGCTCCGACGGGTCGGCGATGCCCCAGAACGCGGGCTTCGCCTGCAGGTCGCCGTCGAACGGCAGCGGCTGGCCCTCGTCGCGCCACGACCGGGTGTCGTACGGACCCCAGATCGTCACCGCGAACAGGTCGGGGTACTCCCGGAGCAGGTCGAACAGGCTCTGGAAGTAGTACCCCTGCTGCACCAGCTTGTTCTGCGTGACCGTCCCGTCGATGACCACGTCCAGCTCGCTGACGTTCTGCAGCAGCGGGAGCGTGGCGAACAGGTCGAGCGTCGCCTTGAGGCTCGCGATCGACGTGGACAGGCTCAGGTGGAACTGGTTGCCGACGCCGTCCACCGGGACGCCCTGGGCGATCAGGTCCTGCAGCAGCGTGAACATCGCCTGGCGCTTGGCCGGCTGCTCCGTGTTGTAGTCGTTGATGAACAGCTTCACCGCGGGGTCCGTGGTGTCGCCGCCGTTGAAGGCGTCGCTCGCGTACTCGAACGCCTTGGCGATGTAGCTGGACCCGAGCGTCGCGAACCAGGGGCTGCGGCGCATGCCGTCGTCCTGGCTCTCGTCGATGACCTCGTTGACCACGTCGAACGACACGATCGGGTTGCCCGCCGTGCCGTACTCGCCGTACTTCTCGCGGAAGTGGTCGGCGACCGTGTCGATGTGCGTCTTCATGCGCTGGAGCAGCAGGGCCTGGTCGTCCGCGCTGTCCGTGAGCGCGGTGCCGTCGGTGTGCTGGAAGAACCACGCCGGGGTCTGGCTGTGCCACACGAGCGTGTGGCCGTGCACCCGGTCGCCGTTCGCGATCGCGAAGTCGACGAGCGCGTCGGCGTCACCGAACGTGAACGTGCCCTCCGTCGGCTGGATCTCCTCCGGCTTCATGTCGTTCTCGGCGGTGATCTGGTTGTAGTGCTTGGTCACCAGCTGCTCGCCGGAGCCCGTGGTCTCGCGGCTGTCGATCGCGACGCCGAGGGGCCACGGGACGGTGTCCTGCAGCGACGGGATGTCGGTCTGCACCGGCGGCGCGCTGTTGCCGGTGACGACCACGTCGTCGACGAGGAACGACGGCGTGCCCGAGGCGCTCTCGAAGTACAGGAGCGCCGTCTCGGCCGCAGCCATCGTGTACGAGGTGCTGATCTGCACCCACGCACCCGCCGTCACGCCGGTCGCCGTGGCGACGGTGTCGTACGACGACGTGCCCGCGTTGTCCCGCTGGATGCTGAGACGGATGTCGGCCGGGTCGGCCTCGCTGTCGGCGAGCTTGACCCACGCGGAGACGTTGTACGTGCGGCCGGTGGTGAAGATGCCGGTCACCGACGCGCCGAGGCCGTGCCAGCCCTGGGTGCGGTCCGCGACGCTCGCGGCCTGCGCGCCACCGTGGAACTCGGTGGTGCTCAGGCTGACCACCGGGTTGGTGCCGTCACCGCGGGCACCCCAGGCGCCCAGGTCCGTCTCGAAGTCGTTCGTCAGGCTGGAGACGCCGGACGAGCCGCCGTCGTCCGCCGGGCCACCGACCGGGAGGCTGAACGTCCAGCCCGCCGCGAGGCGCTCGTCGACCACGGTCTTCACCGCGGCCAGCGTGCCCGAGCGGTCGCCGCCGCCGTCGTGGGTGAGGACGATCTGGCCGGCCTTCATCGCGGTACGCAGGTTCGCCGTGAGGGTGTCGACGTCCTGGGTCTCCCAGTCGGAGATCGTGTTGGTGACGCCGAGCGGCTGCATGCCGAGCGACACGGCGGCCGCGGCGACGTTGGCGCCCCAGCTGCCGTTGGGGGCCCGGAAGAACGGCACCTGCGCGTTCGGGTCGCCCAGCGCGTCGCGGATGATCGCGAGGTTCTGCTTCATCCGGTCCTGCGCCTGCTCGAGCGTGAGGCTGCCCATGTCGGCGTAGTCCGTCGAGTGGTTGCACAGGGTGTGCCCGTCGGCCACGATCCGGCGCAGGATGTCCGCGCCGCCGGGAGCCTGGATGTTCTGCCCGATGACGCAGAACGTGGCGTGCAGCCCGTTGACCTGGAGGTAGTCGAGCAGCTCCGTCGTCGTGTCGCCGTTGGGGCCGTCGTCGAACGTGAGCGCCGCGACGTTGCCGGTGCCGCGCGCCGCGACGGACGGGGTCAGCACGGGGTCGACCGCTCCGCCCGGGACCACGCTCGGGTCCACCGGCGGCACGTCCACGCCCGTGACCAGGACGTCGTCGACCAGGTAGTTCGGGGGCGTCGACCCGATGTTGGCGGCCTCGACGTAGAGGGTGGCCGCCGTCAGGCCGGCGGGCTTGGTGTAGGTGCCGCTGATCTGGGTCCAGCCGTCGGCCGTGGTCGCGACGGGCGAGCCGACCCACGTGTAGGCGTCACCGGCGGAGGAGGTCTCCTGCACGGTGAAGTGGATGCCGGACGAGCCGGTGGTGCCGGGGGCGAGCTTCACCCACGCCGACACCGAGTACGGCGTGCCCTCCTGGAACAGGGTCGCCACGCTCGTGGCGGCGCCGTGCCAGTCGGCCGTGCGGCCGGTCACCGACAGGCTCTGGGCACCGGCGTGGGCGTCGGCGGCCGTGACCGCGAGGGTCACGGGGCCGCGGGGACCCCAAGGGGCGACGGACGCACCCTCGAAGTCGTTGCTGAGGACGACGGTGTCGGCCGCCGCGGCGGGAGCCGCGAGAGCAACACCGGCGATCGGGGCGAGGACCAGCGCAGCTGCTGAGACCCCTACTCCGATAGTTTCGAGGACACGAGGTCGTTGCATCCGACGCTCCTTTGCGCAGATCTGTGCGAGGCGTGACAAAGGTACGCACCCGGACGGACCGTTCGCAATGGACGTTTCGTTCGAAACTTCGCAGATCAGGGCGGTCGAACTATCGGCGACACCCGGAAACTATCGGAGCGTGGACTCCGACCTGCGAGTCGTCACCGTGCCGTCCGGCTCGAGCGCGACCTCGAGCCGCACCTGCCAGTCCGGGTCCGTCGCCGGGAAGTCCGAGCGCGCGTGGCCCCCGCGGCTCTCCTCGCGCTCCAGCGCCGTGGCGGTCAGCACCGTCGCGACCATGTGCACGTTCGTCGTCTCCCACTCCGCGACCTGCGGTGCGGCGAGCAGCCGGCCGTCGTCGCGTCGCTCGTGGGCGTCCGTCGGCACGGCGGCCAGCGCCGTGCCCGCCCGCCGCAGACCCTCGCCGGAGCGCAGCACGCCCGGCCCGTCGGACGCGATGCGCTGCACCCGTGCCCGCGACGCGGCCGCCACCAGGGCCTCCTCGCCGGGTCGCTGCACCGGCTCGGACTGCCGCAGCACGCCCGACTGCACCTGCGACGCGATGTGCCGGGCCGCCCGGGTCGCGAACACCAGCCCCTCGAGCAGCGAGTTCGACGCGAGCCGGTTCGCACCGTGCACCCCGGTGCACGCCACCTCGCCGACCGCGTACAGCCCCGGCACCGTCGACCGCCCGACGAGGTCCGTCACGACCCCGCCCGAGTGGTAGTGCTGCGCGGGTGCGACCGGCACCAGGTCCGTCGTGAGGTCGATGCCGTGCTCGAGGAGCCGTTCGTGGATCGTCGGGAACCGCTTGCGCAGGAACGACGCCCCCAGGTGGCGCGCGTCGAGCCACACGTGCTCCGCGCCCGTCGCGGCCATCTGCGCCACGATCGCGTGCGCGACGACGTCCCGGGGCGCGAGCTCCGCCATCGGGTGCACCGCCGGCATGAACCGCACACCGTCCGTGTCCAGCAGGATCGCGCCCTCGCCGCGGACCGCCTCCGACACGAGCGTGAGCTGCCCGCGCGCCCCGGACCCCGCCCACAGGACCGTCGGGTGGAACTGCACGAACTCCACGTCGCCGAGCACCGCCCCCGCCCGCAGCGCCGCGGCGATCCCGTCGCCGGTCGCCTGCGCCGGGTTGGTCGACGAGCGGAACACCTGGCCGATGCCACCGGTCGCGAGCACCACCGCCTTGCCCAGCGCCGCACCGACACCGTCGCGCTGCCCCTCGCCGATCACGTGCAGCGTCACGCCGCACGCGGCCCCGGGCCGGCCGTCCGGTCCGGCGGGACCCGTGAGCACGTCGAGCACGAGCGCGTGCTCGATGACCTCGATCCCCGGGTCGTCGCGCACCGCCTCGATCTGCGCGACGAGCGCCCGCGAGACCTCGGCCCCCGTGGCGTCCCCGCCCGCGTGCACGATCCGGTCCGCGTGGTGGCCGCCCTCGCGGGTCAGCGAGATCGCACCGTCGGGTGCCCGGTCGAACCGCGCACCGCGTGCGACGAGCTCCCGCACCCGCGCCGGGCCCTCGGTGACGAGCACCTCGACCGCCCGCGGGTCGCACAGGCCCACCCCGGCGACGAGGGTGTCCTGCAGGTGCGCCGCGGGCGAGTCCGTCGGGTCCAGCGCCGCCGCGATGCCGCCCTGCGCCCACACCGTCGAGCCCGAGACCAGCGTGTCCTTCGTGACGAGCAGGACGCGCGGCACCCGGGTCCGCAGCTCCAGGGCCGCCGTCAGCCCGGCGATCCCCGAGCCGACGACCACGGCGTCCGCCTCGACCGTCCAGCCCGGCTCCGGGGCGGCCAGCCGGGTGGCGAGCCTCGTCGGGCCGCTCGTCCCGGTCCCGCTCGTGCCGTGCGACGTCCGCGCCGGGTGACGCAGGGCCGTCGTCGTCCGCGCGGCCGTCACCGCTGCTGCAGGTGCAGGTCGTGGGGGTGCTCGACGAGGTCGCGCCCCTCGGCGAACGGCACGCCGCTCGGCATCAGGCCCGACCGCTGCGTCCACTCGTCGGGCACCTGCCCGGGGTCCTCGCTCAGGTCGACGATCCGGTTGTCCGCGTCGACCAGCACCACGTGCGGCGAGTACGTGCGCGCCTCCGCGTCCGACATCTGGCCGTACGCGATGAGGATCACGACGTCGCCCGGGTGCACCAGGTGCGCCGCGGCGCCGTTGATGCAGACCTGGCCCGAGCCGCCCTCGCCCGCGATCGCGTACGTGGTCAGCCGCGCACCGTTCGTCACGTCCACGACGTCGACCTGCTGGCCGGGCAGCAGGTCCGCCGCCGCGAGCAGGTCCGCGTCCACCGTGATCGACCCGACGTAGTGCAGGTCCGCCTGGGTCACCGTCGCGCGGTGGATCTTGCCGGTCATCATGGTCCGCTGCAGGGTCGTCATGCGCGGGCTCCTTCCGAGGCCGTGCCGGCGCCGACGCCCGTCACCGGGGGCGCGAGCGTGAGAGCGGTGTTGTCGATGAGGCGGGTCGAGCCGACCCGCGCGGCCAGCAGCAGGAGCGCGTCGCCGCCACGGCCGTCCGGGACCTCCACGAACGTGCCCGGGTCGACGAGCGCGACGTAGTCCACCGCGTCGACGCCCGACGCGGCGAGCTCCGCACCGGCCGCGGCGCGGACGTCGTGCGCGTCGGCACCCGACGCCGCCCGCTCCAGGCCCGCCTGCAGCGCGCGGGACAGGCCGAGTGCCCGGGCGCGCTCGTCGGGCGTGAGGTACGCGTTGCGGCTCGACAGGGCCAGGCCGTCGGCGTCCCGCACCAGCGGTGCGCCGACCACGTCCACGGGCACGTCGAGGTCGCGCACCATCCGGCGGATCGCGGCGAGCTGCTGGGCGTCCTTCTCGCCGTACAGCGCGACGTCCGGGCGCGTGAGGTGCATCAGCTTGAGGACCACGGTGAGCACGCCGTCGAGGTGCCCGGGCCGCGCGGCCCCCTCCAGCACGTCCCCGACCGACCCCGCCGCGACCCGCACCACCGGGTCGCCGTCCGGGTAGACGACGTCCGGCGTGGGCGCGAACACCACGTCGCCGCCTCGCAGCAGCCCCGGGGCCGTGAGCAGGCGCACGTCGCCGTCGAGGTCCCGCGGGTAGCGCGACAGGTCCTCCGTCGGCGCGAACTGCAGCGGGTTGACGAAGATCGTCACCACCACGGTGTCCGCGAGCGCCCGGGCCTGCTCGACGAGCGACAGGTGGCCCGCGTGCAGCGCGCCCATCGTCATCACGACGGCCCGGCGGTAGCGCCGGGTGCCTCCCGTCGCTCGGGCGTCGTCCGCCGCGAGCGCGGTCTCGAGCTCCTCGCGCGTGCGCGCGAGGAGAGGGGTCTGCGTCATGCGTCCTCCTGCGGGCCGGTCGGCCCGTCGTCCACCCCGGGTGGCTGCTCCCCGCCGGAGTCTTCCTCTCGCTGCAACGATCCATGAGCCGGGGACATGCCCGCGGCCATGCCCGAGATCACGTCCAGCAGCTCGGTGGCCTGCGCCGGGGCGATCAGGCCTGCCGCGAGCGCGCGCTGCGTCGCCGAGCGCGCCAGGGCACGGTACCCCGCGGGCACGTCCACCGCCCCGCTCGCGGCCGCGAACGTGGTCAACGCCTCGGCGTGCTCGCGGACGGTCCCCGCGTCACCACGCCGCACCGGACCGGTCAGGGCGGTGATCGCGCCCGGCCCGCGCTGGCCCGCGTCCCCCGGCTGCTCGGCTCGCAGCGCACCGTCGAGCGCGGCCTCCAGCAACGGCCCGAGCATCCGGCCCGGGTCCCCCACGCCGGCCGCGGCGAGCGCCCCCGCCGCCTGCGCGACGAGCACCACCAGGTGGTTCGCACCGTGCGCGAGCGCCGCGTGGTACAGCCCCCGGTCGGCCTCCTGCAGCACCACCGGCTCCCCGCCGATCTCCACGACCAGGGCCTGCCCGATCGGCAGCACCGGCGCCGGGCCGGTCACCGCGAACGAGCAGCCCGCGAGGCGCGCCAGGTCCAGCGACGTGCCCGTGAACGTCATCGCCGGGTGCACCGCGAGCGGGATCACGCCCACCGCACGCGCCGGGGCCAGCACGTCCGTGCCGAACCGCCCGGACGTGTGCACGACGATCTGCCCGGCCTGCCACGCCCCGACCTCCGCCAGGCCGGCGACCAGGCCCGCGAGCGCGTCGTCGGGCACGGCCAGCAGCACGAGCTCCGCCCGGCGGACCACCTCGGGGACGTCGAGCACGGGCACGCCCGGCAGCAGGGCCTCCGCGCGCTCGCGGGACGCCTCCGAGACCGCGCTCACCGCGACGACCGGGTGCCCCGCGCCGCGCAGCGCGCTGCCGAGCACCGCACCGACCCGGCCCGTGCCCACCACGCCCACGCCGAGGCGTCCCGGGCGGGCGGACGGTCCGGCGCCCGGGGTCTGGCCGGCGCTCATGCGGCGGGGTCCCGCGGCGGTGCGGGTGCCGTCGACGACCCCGGCAGCGCCCAGTCGTCGGCCGGGGTCGTCGAGGTGGCCGGCGGGGTGGCGGGTGGCTCAGCGTCCGGCGCTGCCTCCGGCCCTGCGTGCGGCAGCGCCTCCGGCGCCCGCGGCCCCGACGGGGCCGCACCCGACGGCTCCGCACCCGACGACACCCCGGCCGTCGGAGGGAGCACGACGTCGACCGTCTGCCGCATCCACTGCTCCGACCGGTCGCCGGCGCGGGCCGTGCGTGCCCGCTCGGCCTGCTCGTCGAGCAGCGCGGCCGCAACGGGGGCGGCCAGGTGCGCGACGGCGGGCTGCACGGGACCGGGCGTCGAGTGCACGACGAACGACGCCAGCCCGAGCCGGCGCTGCAGCGGACCCTGCTGGAGGCCGAGCGACTGCGTCCGCTCGTGCGGCACGATGTCGACCTGCCGCCGGAGCCGGCCCGACCGGGTGATCAGCGCGCGCTGCGTGACGAGCACGCCGTGGCGGCGCCAGCCCACCGGGTCCACCCACCGCGCCGCCCGGGGCGACGACGTGAACCCGCCCTCGTCGCCGGTCCCCCGCAGCGCCGCGTCGTACACGGGCCGGACGTCGCCGACGCCCAGGTCGGGCAGCACGAGCCACACGGCCGTCATGACCTCGTCCTGCGTGGCCACGGGGTGCAGGACGGTGTCCTGCTGCTGCTCCTTGCCGACGCCGTATCCGGCGACGTTGATCTCGACGCGCCACCACCCGGACCAGCGCCACCACAGCCCCTGGCTGATCCGGATCGCCTGCACGCGGCCCGGGGGCACCGTCTGGGCGCGCGCCTCGGTGAACCCGTGCCGGAGCCGGATGCCGTCGGGCGACGTGGCGGCCCGGAAGCTCGCACCCTGGTTGATGCGCGACCACAGGAAGCCGCCGATGCCGACCAGCATCGGGAAGACGAAGAACGCGGCGCCGACCTGCCGCGAGATCACGGCGGTCGCCACGGCGGCCCCGATCGCGATGACCAGCGCGACGGTCGCCGACGACTGGATGGTGCTGAGCACCAGGCGGGGCATCGGCACCTCGTACACCTGGTGCTCGGGGGCGGCCGCGAAGGCGACGGGCGGTGCGGCGACCGCGGCGGGCGCCGTCGCGCCGGGCTCCGGCTCCGGGCCGAGCGCGGCGGGCACCGGCGCCGCGGTCGGGCGTCGCAGCCCGGCCGCGAGCGCGAGCAGCTCGGCGCGAAGCGCGTCGGCGTCGGCCTCCCGCAGGAACGCGAGCGACACGGCCGACCCGCTGCCGCCCGCCACCTCCAGCTTGAGCTCGGACAGCCCGACGAGCCGGGCCAGGAGCGGCTGCACCACGTCGACGGCCTGCAGCCGGTCGAGGCGGGCCTGCCGCTGCTGCCGGAACAGGATCCCGGTCCGCAGGTGCACGGCGTCGTCCGTCACCGCGAACCGCGTCATCCGCCACGCGGCCGCGGAGTAGCCGAACCCCACCACCGCGACGAGTGCCAGGACGCCGATCGCGATGAGCCAGCCGCGGCCCTCCAGCAGGCTCGACGCCTGCTGGAGGTTGTCGGTGAGCTGGTAGCCCGCGACCAGCAGCACGCCGACGAAGATCTTCCAGCCCTTGAGGGCCGGCGTGACGGGGTGCATGCGGCGCCAGGCGTCCGGCGGCACGCTCTCGTCCACCACGTCGGGCTCCCCCTGCGGGGCGGTGCGGCTCACAGGCCCGCCAGGCGCGACTCGCCCCGGGACGCGAGCCGGTCGCGCAGCCGGGCGGCCTCCTGCGGCGGCAGCCCCTCGATCGACGCCCCGGTGCCCGGCGACGCGGTGTGCAGCTGGACCGACGCGATGCGGAACCGGCGGGCCAGCGGCCCGGCCGTGACGTCGACGTACTGCATCCGCCCGTACGGCACCACGACCAGGCTGCGGAACAGGATGCCCCGGCGGATCAGCAGGTCGTCGGCCCGCTCCGCGTACGCCATCGCCCGCACCTGCCGCGGGATCAGCCAGGCCTGCCACAGCGCGAGCACCCCGAGGGCACCGGGCCACAGCCACACCCACGGCTCGCCGGTCGCGACGGCCACCACGACGCCCGCGCCGACCAGCGGCACGAACCACAGGGCAAGCACGGTCAGCCGCGCGCGCGCCAGGCGCGTCGACACGGCGGTCCACGCGACATCGAGCGGCTCGAACGGGTCGCGCGTGCCGTCGGCCGTCGGCACCGTGGCGTCTGAGGTCATGGCCCCATCCTCGCACCGGCGCGGCCCCGTTCTCCCCGGTCCTGAGCAGCGCCGGAACCCGGGCTCCCGCGTGTCCTAGGGTGCACGACGACCGTGCGACGACCGCACGACGACAGCACGACGACGCAGGGGGCGATGTGGCGACGACGACGGCACGGACCGCGGCCGACCTCATACCGGGCGAGCGGCACCGCGGGCTGCTCGTCGACCACGACGGGACGCTCGTCGACAGCCAGGCCGTGAACTACCTGGCCCTGCGCGACGCGCTGGCCCTCGCGGGCGTGCCGCTGGACCAGCAGTGGTTCGACGCCCGCGCAGGCGTGTCGACGACCGACATGGTGCTCGTGCTCGCCGAGCTCACCGGGACACCGGTGGACGCGGCCGCCGTGACGCGTGCCCGCAACGCGGAGTACCTGCGCCGCGTCGGCGAGGTGCGCGAGATCGGCCCGGTCGCCGACCTGATCCGCGCCACCCGACGGACCCACCGGTCGGCGCTCGCGACCGGCGGGCAGCGCGCCACGGTCCTGCCCACGCTCGACGCGCTCGGGCTGCGGCCCCTGCTCGACGCCGTCGTCACCCGGGACGACGTGTCCGCGGGCAAGCCGTCGCCGGACATCTTCCTGCTCGCCGCCGACCGCCTCGGGCTCCCGCCGCACGCCTGCCTGGTGCTGGAGGACAGCGACGACGGGCTCGCCGCGGCGGCCGCGGCCGGGATGGACGCCGTCGACGTCCGCCCGCTGCGGGCCACGCTGGGGACGGTCAGGGAGTGCTGGGGTCCGGGCTGACGTCCTGCTGCTTGACGGCCGCGTCGTCCGAGGGCGGCGGGATCCGGCAGAACGCCTCGACGACCAGCCCGACGACGGCGAGCAGCAGCGCACCACCCGCCGCGAACCCGGCCGCCAGGGCCCGCTGCCCGTTCGCCGCGATCTCGAGCCGGCCGAGCACCGCGACGACCTGCCCCGCGTACCAGCCGAGCAGCAGCGCGCCCGTGTAGCACGCGGCCTTGGCGAGCATCGCCGTCCGGGCCGCCCGCAGCGGGTCCAGCGAGGGCCGCTTGCCCTGCAGGAACTGCCGGACCGCCCACCCGAGCGCGAACACCGCGGCGGCGATGACGACCTCCACGACCACCACGAGCACCGGCACCGTCGGCAGCGTGGTGCCACGACGCAGGAGGGCGCCGAACACCGCCCACGTGCAGGCCGCCACCGCGGCGGCGATCAGCAGGAGGGTCTGCCAGCGGGTGCGCTGCATCACGGGGCGGGAGCCGGGGGCTGGTGCCCTGGCTCGGGCTGCTCGCCGCCGGCGGCCGGGGCCGGGTTCGCGGCCGGCACCGCGGCGGTCAGCCAGTCGAGCGCGAGCCACCGGACGCCGTCACGGTCGGGGGCCGTCGCGGCGAGCGCCGCCACCGGGCCGCCACCCAGGCCGGGCAGCACCGCGTGCGGGTCCACCTGCGCCCATGGCTGGAGCACGAACGCTCGCTCGTGCGCCCGCGGGTGCGGCAGCTCGAGGTCGTCCGACGTCGCGAGCACCGTGCCGTAGACCACGATGTCGATGTCGAGCGTGCGCGGCCCCCAGTGCTCGTGGCGCTCCCGGCCGTGCGACTGCTCGATCCCCTGCGTGACGCGCAGCAGGTCCCGCGGCGACAGCGTGGTGCGGGCGAGCACGACGGCGTTGAGGAAGTCGGGCTGCTCCGGACCACCGACCGGCGCGGTCCGGGCGAGCGGCGACACGTCGACCACCTCGAGCCCCGGGGCGCTCGCGAGGTCGGACACCGCCTGGCGCAGGGTGTCCTGGGCGGCACCGATGTTCGCGCCCACGGCGAGCACCACCTCCACCGGCTCGGCCGGTGGTGCGTCCAGGGAGTCCGTGAGGACCTCGCCCTCGACGACGTCGTCGTCCGTGTCCGGACCGGCGCCGAGGTGCGCGACGGGCGGGGCCGGCGGGCCGGACCACGGGCTGAGCTCGAGCTCCGCACCGGCGACGGCGGATCCCGCGGCGGCACCGGCGGGGACTGCGGCGGCTCCACCCGCGATCCCGCCGGCGAGGACGCCCGCCGGCGCCGGGGTGACCGTGACCGGACCGGACGGCGGGAGGGCCCCGGCACCGCCACTGCCACTGCCACTGCCACCGGGCGGCGTGGACCCGGCTGCCGCTCCGCTCGAGACGGGGAACGACGCCGTGGACGTGGGGACGGGCCGCGACGGGGTGCCCACCACCGGGCGCGCCACGTAGGGCTCGGCGGCGGGGAGCTTCGAGCGGTCGCGGTGGACCGCCACGACCACGTCGCCGAACGGCACCGGGATCGGCGCCTGCGGCTTGTGCACGGCGACGTCGACCGCCTGCACGATGCCGTGGGCCAGCACGGTCGCCGCGATCCGCTCCGCGACCGTCTCGATGAGGTCCACCGGGTCGCCCGCCAGCACGTCCGCGACCTGCTGCGCGAGCTCGCCGTAGTGCAGGGTGTGCGCGAGGTCGTCGCCCGCGGCAGCCCGCCGGGTGTCGAGGTGCACGACGACGTCCGCGACGAACGTCTGGCCGTCGCGGCGCTCGTGCTCGAACACGCCGTGGTACCCGGTCGCGGAGATCCCGCTCAACCGGATCTGGTCCAGGCGGCGTCCGCTCGCGTCGAACGCGATCCCCCGTGCCTCGTCGTGCACCGTCACGTCCAGCTCCGTCCTGTCGTCGCGTCCTCGTCGACGGGCATCTCGTCGTCGTCCGGCGCGTGCCGCGGGTCGTCGGCGACCCCGGCTCCCACGCCCGCAGCAGTCCTCGCACCAGTCCCTGCACCGGGCCCCGCGCCTGTACCCGGCCCGGCAGCCCGCCACGCGGCCGCCACGCGCACGGCGTCGGCCGAGCCTGCCACCTCGTGCACGCGCACGCACCAGGCCCCCGCAGCAGCCGCCAGCGCGCTGACCGCCGCCGTGGCACGGTCCCGGGCGAGCGGCGGCGCGGGCTCCCCGTCGGGGCGGGCGAGCAGGTGGCCGAGGAAGCGCTTGCGGCTCGCACCGACGAGCACCGGGAAGCCGTCGCCGACGAGCTCGGGGAGCCGGGCCAGCAGCGGCCAGTTGCTCGCACCGGGCTTGGCGAACCCGAGGCCCGGGTCGAGCACCACCTGGTCGTCGCGGACGCCGGCGGCCCGCAGCGCGGCCACCCGCTGCGCGAGCTCGCGGCGCACGTCGGCGACCACGTCGTCGTAGTCGTCGAGCTCGTCCATCACGTCCGCGTGCCCGCGCCAGTGCATCGCCACGTACGCGGCACCCGTGCGTGCCACGACACCGGCCATGGCGTCGTCGGCCAGCCCGCCCGACACGTCGTTGACCAGCACCGCACCCGCGTCCACGGCGGCGTGCGCGACGAGCGCGCGGGTGGTGTCGACGCTCACGGCCGCACCGGCCGCGACGAGCCGGGACACCACGGGCACGACCCGGACGAGCTCGTCCTCGACGGGCACGCGCCGCGCGCCCGGACGGGTGGACTCCCCGCCGACGTCGAGCAGGTCCGCACCCTGCGCGAGCAGCTCGAGGCCGTGGGCCACCGCGGCGTCGGGCGTGAACCACCGGCCGCCGTCCGAGAAGGAGTCGGGCGTGACGTTGACGACGCCCATGACGAGCGTCCGGCCGGGTGCGCGCAACGGCTCCGGCAGTGCTGCCGGTCCGGCCGGCACTGCGACGGCGTCGCTGGGGATCACGGTGCCGAGCCTAGGGTGTGCGCGCCGTCTCCGGTGCGCCCGTCAGCGGCCCAGCACGAGGCTCATGGCCTCGGCCCGCGTCGCCACGTCGCGCATCTGGCCACGGACCGCGGACGTCACGGTCCGGGAGCCGGGCTTGCGGACGCCGCGCATCGACATGCACAGGTGCTCGCACTCGACGACGACGAGCACGCCGCGGGGCTGCAGGCCCTCGACCAGCGCGTCCGCGATCTGCGACGTGAGCCGCTCCTGCACCTGCGGCCGGCGGGCGTACACGTCCACGAGGCGCGCGAGCTTGCTCAGACCGGTGATCCGGCCGTCGGCGCCGGGGATGTAGCCGACGTGCGCCACGCCGTGGAAGGGCACGAGGTGGTGCTCGCACGTCGAGTACACCTCGATGTCCTTGACCAGCACCATCTCCTCGTGACCGAGGTCGAACGTGGTGGTCAGGACGTCCGCGGGCTCCTGGTACAGGCCGGCGAAGATCTCCCGGTACGCCCGGGCGACCCGGTCCGGCGTCTCCCGGAGACCCTCGCGGTCGGGGTCCTCGCCGACGGCGATCAGCAGCTCGCGGACCGCCGCACGGACGCGGTCCTGGTCGTACTCGCCGACGGCGCCGTCCGGTGCCGTCACCGGTCCGACCGCGGTCAGGTGACCGTCGTGGCTCGCCACCGGGTCAGGCCTTCGCGTCGGGGGTCTGCGACGGCGGGACCTGCACGGTCTGCTCCGTCGGGTGGCCGAACGCCTCGGCCGCCTCGTCCTCGGGGATCACGGGGTGGCCGTTGCTCGCCGCCTTCTCGGCGGGCGTCAGCACCGGCGGACGCTCCGAGACGTTGCGCTGGTCGCTCGACAGCCACACCTGGCGCGGCGGCCGCTTGACGACGGGCGAGAAGATCTCGGCCAGCTGCTTCGCGTTGAGCGTCTCCTTCTCGAGGAGCTCGAGCACCAGGTGGTCCAGCACGTCGCGGTACTCGACGAGGATCTCCCACGCCTCGTCGTGCGCGTGCTCGATGAGCGCCCGCACCTCGAGGTCGATCGACCCCGCGATGTCCTCCGAGTAGTCGCGCTGGTGGCCGACGTCCCGGCCGAGGAACACCTCGCCGTCCGCCTGGCCGAACCGGATGGCGCCGAGCCGGCTGCTCATGCCGAACTGCGTGACCATCTTGCGCGCCGTGGCGGTCGCCTTCTCGATGTCGTTGCTCGCCCCCGTGGTGGGGTCGTGGAACACGAGCTCCTCGGCGACGCGGCCGCCCATCGCGTACGCGAGCGTGTCGAGCAGCTCGTTGCGGGTGGTCGAGTACTTGTCCTCGGTCGGCATGACCATCGTGTAGCCGAGGGCCCGGCCGCGGGGCAGGATCGTCACCTTCGTCACCGGGTCGGTGTACCGCAGGGCCGCTGCCACCAGGGCGTGGCCGCCCTCGTGGTACGCGGTGATCTTCTGCTCCTTGATGTTCATGACGCGCGTGCGCTTCTGCGGGCCGGCGACCACGCGGTCGATGGCCTCGTCGAGCATGTGGTCGTCGATGATCGTGCCGTTCGTGCGCGCGGTCAGCAGCGCCGCCTCGTTGAGCACGTTCGCCAGGTCCGCACCCGTGAACCCGGGCGTGCGGCGCGCGACACCCGTGAGGTCCACGTGCGGCGCCATCGGCTTGCCCTGGGCGTGCACGGCGAGGATCTTCTCGCGGCCCTTGAGGTCCGGCGGCTCGACCGCGACCTGGCGGTCGAACCGGCCGGGACGCAGCAGCGCGGGGTCGAGGATGTCGGGGCGGTTGGTCGCCGCGATCATGATGACGTTCGTCTTGACGTCGAAGCCGTCCATCTCGACGAGCATCTGGTTGAGCGTCTGCTCGCGCTCGTCGTGCCCGCCGCCCAGGCCGGCGCCACGGTGGCGGCCGACGGCGTCGATCTCGTCGACGAAGATGATGGCCGGCGCGTTCTGCTTCGCCTGCTCGAACAGGTCACGGACGCGGCTCGCGCCGACACCGACGAACATCTCGACGAAGTCCGACCCGGAGATCGAGTAGAACGGCACGCCCGCCTCGCCGGCGACCGCGCGGGCGATGAGCGTCTTGCCCGTCCCGGGCGGGCCGTACAGCAGCACGCCCTTGGGGATCTTGGCGCCGACGGCCTGGAACTTGGCGGGCTCGGAGAGGAACTCCTTGATCTCCTGGAGCTCCTCGACGGCCTCGTCGACCCCCGCGACGTCCGCGAACGTGACCTGCGGGGACTCCTTGCTCACCAGCTTGGCGCGCGACTTGCCGAAGCTCATGACCCGCGAGCCGCCGCCCTGCATGGACGACATGAGGAACCAGAAGATGCCCAGGATGATGATGAAGGGGAGCACGAGGCTCAGCAGGCTCGACCACCAGGCCGTCTGCGGCACCGAGGAGTCGAAGCCCTTGGGCGGGTCCGCGTCGGCCACCGCCTGGACGACGGACTCGCCCTGCGGCACCACGTAGTTGAACTGGACGAGCTTGCCGAAGTTGTCCTCGTCCTTGACGAAGTCGTCCGTGAGCGTCAGGTCGACCCGCTGCTCGCCCTCGGTGATCTTGGCCTGCTCGACCTTGCCGTCCGCGAGGAGCTGGAGGCCGTCGGACGTGTCGATGTGGCTGACCTTCGGGGAGGTCAGGGTGCTCGCACCGATCCACAGCAGGACGACGGCGACGGCGATCCACAGGAAGGGACCACGGACAAGACGCTTGAGGTTCATGGGCGATCGGGGCCAGGCCCCTCATCCTCCGGTCGCAGGGCTTTCTGGCCTCGAAGTTACACGCTGTTCCTGGACGTCCCCGACGATGTTCACCGAGGGCAGAGCCAGGCCCGCCCTCCGGTGCCGAGCCTCACGAGCCGTAGACGTGGGGCGCCAGGGTGCCGACGAACGGCAGGTTCCGGTACTTCTCCGCGTAGTCGAGGCCGTACCCGACGACGAACTCGTTCGGGATGTCGAAGCCGACGTAGCGGACGTCGACGTCGACCTTGGAGGCGTCCGGCTTGCGCAGCATCGTCGCGATCTCGACGGTCGCCGGCCCGCGCGAGCGCAGGTTCGACAGCAGCCACGACAGGGTCAGGCCGGAGTCGATGATGTCCTCGACGATGAGGACGTGCCGGCCGGTCAGGTCGGCGTCGAGGTCCTTGAGGATCCGCACGACGCCGGACGACTTGGTGCCCGACCCGTAGGACGACACCGCCATCCAGTCCATCTGCACGGAGTGGTTGAGCCGCCGGGCGAGGTCCGCCATGACCATGACCGCACCCTTGAGGACGCCCACGAGGAGCAGGTCCTTGCCGGCGTAGTCGGCGTCGATCTGCGCGGCGATCTCGTCGAGCCGGGTGTGCAGCTGCTCCTCGGTGAGGAGCACCCGCTCGAGGTCGTCACCCATCGTCGCAGGGTCCACCGTCACCGCTCCTGTAGCTCGTCGAACCGCTCGTCCCCCCCGGCCGCGTCGCGGCCAGGACCCAGCACCAGCCTGCCATACGCACGACGTCCGACCCGACCTCCGGGGAGCGCCGCGGGCCCCTGGCCACGCCATCCGACGACGAGCGCGTCGAGCGCCAGGACGTGCGTGCGGTGCAGCGCACCGGCCGGGCTGCCCGCGGCGACGGCGGCGGCCCGCAGCGCCCGGCGGCGCACCGCGACCGGGGCGGCCGCGAGCGTCGCGCAGTCGAGCTCGACGAGGCTCCCGTCGTGGCCGGCGGCCGCGTGGGTCGCGGTGTCCACCCGCGCAGCCTCGACGAGCAGGCCGGCGAGCGCGTCGAGCGCGTCCGCGTCCTCCCGGAGCTGCTCGGCGGTGCGCGCGAGCGCCGTCGCGACCCCCGGGCCGAGCACGTCCTCCAGCTCGGGGAGCACCCTCTCCCGGACCTGCGACCGCGTGCCCGCACCCGGGTGGTCCGCGGCGTTCGTCGGGTCGTGCCAGGGCTCCAGCCGCAGCGCCCGGCAGGCCGCGACCGTGTCCGCGCGGCGCAGCGCCAGGAGCGGGCGCCGGAGCACGCCGCGGACGGCGGGCATGCCCGCGAGCGAGCGCGCGCCCGACCCGCGCGCGAGGCCGAGCAGGACCGTCTCCGCCTGGTCGTCGAGCGTGTGGCCGAGCAGCACCGCCGCGGCGCCCGCGCCGGACGCCGCCTTCTCGAGCGCCTCGTACCGGGCCGTGCGGGCCGCCGCCTCGGGGCCGCCGGGGCCGGACACCTCGACCGGCACGACGAGCACGGGGTCGAGGCCGAGACGCCGGCACGCGTCGGCGGCGGCCTCCGCGGCGGCCGCCGAGCCCGGCTGCAGGCCGTGGTCGACGACGACGGCGCCGGCGCGCAGCGGCGGCCCCGGGGCGGCGGGGCCGGTGGCGGCAGCCGACGCGCTCTCCGGCTGGACGTCCTGCGGACGACCCACCGCGAGGTCCGTCGCGGCGGCCGCCGTCCGAGCCTCGGTCCGAGCCGCCGTCCGGGCCTCGGTCCGAGCCGCCGTCCGCGCCGCCGTCCGGGCCGCGTGGTCGGCGACGAACGCCAGGCCCGCCGCCAGCGCGAGCGAGTCGGGCCCGCCGGAGCAGGCGACCAGCACGAGCGACCCGTCCGGCAGGTCGGCGACCGCGGCGGTGACGGCCGACCGGACCGCCGCCACGCTCGGGTCGGGGCCGCTCACCGGTGCCCGCTGGGTCCGTCGAGCGCGGACACGTCAGGCGTGGACCCGGCGCGTCCACGCCCGCGGGTCGGCGATCTCGCGCGCGGTCGGCAGGTTCTCGGGGCCGGCGAACACCGCGTTGAAGCCGTCGAGCCCGACGTCGGCGCGGACGGCGCGGACGAACTTCGCACCGTCCCGGTACTGGGCGAGCTTGACGTCGAGCCCCAGCAGCCGGCGCAGCAGCCGCTCCGAGCCCGTCGAGCTCGCGCCCTGGTCCCGCTTCGCCTCGAACTTGCGGCGGATCGTCGCGAGGCTCGGCACGACGCCGGGCCCGACCTCGTCCATCGCGACGTCCGCGTGACCCTCGAGCAGGGCCATCACGGCGCCGATCTCCTCGAACACCTCACGCTGGCGCGGACCGAGGAGGTCGAGCACGCTCACCGACCCCTCCGGGCCGAACACGGCGCGGCTGAGCACCTGCAGCAGGTCGGCCAGCTTCGGGCCGGCCTCGCCGCGCGACCCGTCGACGCCGGGCAGCGCGTCGGACAGGTCCCCGACGAGGTCGGCGGCCCGCTCGCGCATCCGGGTGGCCAGCCACGGTGCGGCCGCGAACTGCAGCGCGTGCGTCTGCTCGTGCAGCGACACCCAGAGCCGGAAGTCCGACGGGTCGAGGCCGAGCGTGCGCTCCAGGTGCAGCACGTTCGGTGCGACGAGCAGCAGCCGGCCCCGGCCGTCGGCGGACGCGGTGAACGGGTCGAACTGGCCGAGGACCTTGCCCGCGAGCAGGGCGAGCACGCCGCCGACCTGCACGGCCGCCGCGGACCGGGCACCGGGCGGGACGCGCACGGGCGTGCCGTCCGACCGGGTGCCGAGCGGACCGGTCATCACGGCGAACATCTCCGTGTTGGCCTGCGCCCAGCGCGGGCGGTCGACCACGAGCACCCGGGACACCTCGTCGGGCGGTGTGCCGTCCTGCGCCGTCAGGCCCGTGATGCGCGAGGCGTGCCCGCCCGCCCGCCTGGCGGCGTCGTGCAGCTCGGCGACCAGCGCGGTGAGCTCGTCGCGCGACGCCCGCGGTCCGGGCTGCGCGAGCCGGCCGGCGATCCGGGCCGCCGCGGGCCAGTCGACGGGGCCGTCCTGGTGCTCCATCGGGCCACGGTAACCGGGCGCGGGACGGGGCGGCCCGTCGTCCGCCGTGGGCGCAACCGTGCCGTGCCACCGCGCCGCGCCGCGCAGCCGCGCCGGCGCGACCGGGCCGACCGGGCCGACCGGTCAGCGGCAGCCGCAGGCCACGAGGTCCGACGCGAACTCGTCGATCGCCTGCCGGGGCGCCCACTGCCCGCCGTCGGGGGTCGCGTCGGCGAGGACGACGAACACGAGCTGTCGGCCGTCCACGTCGAGCGCGGTGCCCGCGAGGGCCGTGACGTGCGGGAGGCTGCCCGTCTTCGCCCGGACCTGGCCGCGGGCCGGTGAGGTGGTGAACCGGTCGGACAGGGTGCCGGTGAGACCGGCGATCGGCATGCCCGTGGCGACGTCGCGCAGCGCGGGGTGGTCCGGGTCGGCGGTGAGCCGCAGGAGGCCGAGCAGCAGGTCGGGCGGCAGGGTCGAGCCGGACGCGAGGCCCGACGCGTCGGACAGGTGCGCGCCCGCGGTGTCGACGCCGAGCACCTGGACGGCGTGCAGCGCGGCCTGCGTGCCGCCCTCGAAGCTCGGCGGCAGGCCCTCGTGGATCGCGACGAGCCGGGAGACGACCTCGGTGATGGTGTTGTCGGACTCGTCGAGAAAGTGGTGCACCACCTGGTCGAGCGGTGCCGAGCGGACCTCGCCGAGCTGCGTGGCGCCCTCGGGGGCCTCGCCACGGGCGGGCGTGCCGGTCACGGTGATGCCGGCCTCGGTGAGCCGCTGCGCGAACGTCTTGGCGGCGGCCAGCGACGGGTCGGGCCAGCGGGGCGGGTACTCGCCGGACTTCATCTTGGCGGTGTCCACGGCCAGCGCCGTGACGGGGGCGACGAAGCCCGCGGCGACGTCGGCCGGGTCCCAGAGCGGGTTGATCGCCGGCCCGGTGAACAGGGAGTCGTCGAACGTCAGGCGCACCGACGTGGTGCCCGCGAGCTGCAGCGCCTTGGCGGTCTGGGCCGCGAGGTCCGCCAGCCCGGCGTGGCCGACGGTGGCGTCGGGGTCGCCCTCGCCGGCCGCGAGCATCATGTCCCCGCCGCCGACCAGCACGACCTCGTCGGCCGCGCCCTTGACCGCGCGCGTCGGCATCGTCTCGTCAGGCCCGAGGGTGCTGAGCGCGGCGACGGCCGTGACGAGCTTCGCGGTCGACGCGGGCGTGCGGCCCTCGTCGGGCAGGTGTGACGCGACGACCTCGCCGGTGAGCTGGTCCGCGACCACCACGCCGACGCTCGGCCCGAGGCGCGGGTCGGCGACGAGCCCGTCGACCATGCCCTGCACGACGGCCGCGGCGGGCAGCGGCACCTGCGGGTCGAGCGCGGCGAGCGCCGCCGCCGGGTCCGTGGGGGTGACCGCGCCCGGTGCCGTGGGGAACGGGGCGGCCGGTGCCACGGTCGGCGCGAGCGTGAGCGGGCCGGGCACCACGTCGTGCGCGTCCGCCGTGACGTACGCACCGGCGGTGAGGACGACGACGAGGGCGGCGATGCCCGTGGCGCGCGCCGCTGTGTTCATCGTCACCCATCTCGGTCGGGAGGCCGAGGGGACGATCCCCTCGCGGTGCGTCAGACTACTGTCCGAGACAATGGGCGCCCTGACTCCCCGGCGCGCCGTTCACGACGACACAACGTCGCCGGTCCACCGGCCCGTCTCTCGGGCGCGGACGTGGTGCGAAGGAGTGCTGTGGAGTTCGACGTCACGATCGAGATCCCCAAGGGTCAGCGCAACAAGTACGAGGTCGACCACGCGACGGGCCGCATCCGGCTCGACCGCATGCTCTTCACCTCGACCCGCTACCCCGACGACTACGGCTTCATCGAGGGCACCCTGGGCGAGGACGGCGACCCGCTCGACGCCCTCGTCCTCCTCGAGGAGCCCACGTTCCCGGGCTGCCTCATCCGCGCCCGCGCGCTCGGCATGTTCCGCATGCGCGACGAGGCGGGCGGCGACGACAAGGTGCTGTGCGTCCCCACCGGGGACCAGCGCGCCGCGTGGCGGCAGGACATCGACGACGTGTCCGACTTCCACCGGCTCGAGATCCAGCACTTCTTCGAGGTCTACAAGGACCTCGAGCCCGGCAAGTCCGTCGAGGGCGCCCACTGGGTGGGGCGGGCCGAGGCGGAGGCCGAGATCGAGCGGTCGCGCCAGCGCGCCATCGACTCCGGCTACTACTCGCACTGACGCACGACGAAGGCCGCCGCTCCCAGGTCGGGGGCGGCGGCCTTCGTCGCCCCCCGGGCTGCGCCCCTCTGCTCGACGGCGCCGAGATCGTGAGTTCGGGGTGAGATCGTCACTGTGAAGTGACGATCTCACCCCGAAGTGACGATCTCGCGCGAGGGGCGGCCGGGTGAGGCCGCTTCAGAGCGGCGTCAGGGGCGGCCGGCGAACGGCATGACGTTGCCCCAGCGCATCGACGTGATGCGGACCGGCTTGCCCTCGCTCGGGGCCTCGAGGATCTGCCCGTTCCCGGCCCACATGGCCACGTGGTAGATCGCGTTGGCGTCGTTCGGGTTCGTCGACCAGAACACGAGGTCGCCGACGCGCAGCTCGTCGTAGCTGATCTTGAGGACCTGCTTGTACTGGTCGCGCGAGGTGCGGTTGAGGTTGACCCCGGCCGCCCGCCACGCCTGCATCGTCAGGCCCGAGCAGTCGTAGCCGGGGTTGCCGGTCCCGCCCCACTGGTAGAGGATCCCGAGCTTCGTGGTCCCCCACTCGAAGGCCGACTGGCCCTGGCCGGCACTGCCCCGCGACGAGCCCGCACCGAGACCCGGCGCCGTGACGACGGGGGGCGGGGTGACGACGGGAGGGGCCACGACGGGCGGAGCGACGACGGGAGGGGCGACCACCGGCGGACTCGTGGTGGTGCCGCCCGACGAGCCGCCTGTCGAGCCCCCCGCCGCGGGGGTGCCGGCGGACGAGCCGCCCGTCGAGCCACCGGTCGACGCGGGCGGTGCGGCGGGCTGCTGCGGCTTCGGCTGGGCGGCCAGCGCGGCGGCCTTGGCGGCCGCCTCGGCGCGGGCCCGGTTGTCGGCGTCGATCTGGTCCTGGCGGGCGCGCTCGACCTCCGCGCTCGTCTGCCGGGCGGCGGCGAGCTGGGCGATGAGCTGGTCGCGCTCGGCGGCGCCGGCGGCGAGGGCCTCGTCGCTGGCCTGCTGGGTCTGCTTGGCGGTCGCGAGGGCGTCCTCGGCGGCCTGCCGGGCGGCGGCGGCCTCGTCGGCGGCGGTCCGGGCGCGCTCGGCGAACGTGGCGGCGACGAGCTGCGAGGCGCGGTAGCCCTGGACCGCCTCGTCGGCCTTGCCGGTGACGTGCTCGAGGGCCGAGCTGCGACGCGCGACGTCCTCGAAGCCGTCGGCGGACAGCACGGCTTGCAGGCCCTCGGTCGAGCCACCCGAGCGGGCCATCTCGCGGGCCATCGCGACGAGGGTGCGACGGGCGGTCTCCGCCTTGGCGTCGGCCTGCGCCGACCGGTCGGCGGCGGCTGCGGCGGCTGCGTCCGCGGCGTCGGCGTCGGCGAGCGCCTGCGTGTACGCCTCACCGGCCTGCTGGACGGCGAGCTCGGCCGCGTCGGCCCGGACGCTGAGCTGGGCGAGCCGGATCTCCATCTCGGCGACAGAGCTCGCGGCCCGGGTCACGGCGCGCTGGGCGTCTCGGACGTCCTTGTCGCTCGGCGCCGACGGGCTGGCGGACGCGGGGGCGGCGAACGCGCTCCCCGCGAGGACGGCGACCGTCAGGACGGTGACCGTCCGACGGCCGGCATGGCGCACGACGGACCACCGACGGTGCTCGTCGGACGTGCCGTTCGTGGCGCTGCGGTGCGTCATCCGGTGGGCCCTCCCCGACCCGCGGAGCGCAAGGTGGGGGCCGCTCCGTTCGCGACGCTACCTGTGTGTTTCCCATAAGTGAACACCAGTCACACCCGTCACACGAGTCACACTGGTGTGGTTTGGGAGGAACCGGACAGGATCCGGCGGAGATCACCCGTTTGCGCGTCCGACCTGCGGCGACGCAGTTCGACCGCCTCGTTCACGCCTGACCGGCACGGCCGCGGGGCGACCGAGCGGCACGGCCGCGGGGCGACCAGGGTCCGATCCTCTGCGCCGGGAGCCCTGGACGGTCGTGGACCACGCCGCCCAGGCGGGGTGGAGTCCCCGGCTCTCAGCATGTGAGATGGCCGTTTCACCAGGAGGGACGGTCTGCCTACTCTCGTCGACATGTCCCGTCGAATGTGTCGCTGACCAGCGCACGCTCGGCTGTGCCCGCGGGCCGGCCGCCCTCATCCGATGACGGCGACCACCCCGCCTGAGCCCCGGCTCGATCCGTGCGCCACTCCCTATCCCTCCGCGGGACGGACGTCGGCTGCCCGAGCTCCCCGCGGATCCCGTCATCCGAGACCCACCGCTGAGGAGCAGAACCGTGAGCAACGAGAGCTGGAGCTTCGAGACCCGCCAGATCCACGCGGGCCAGACCCCCGACCCCACGACGGGCGCCCGGGCGCTGCCGATCTACCAGACGACGTCGTACGTCTTCGACTCGGCCAAGCAGGCCGCCGACCGGTTCGCGCTCAAGGAGCTCGGCCCGATCTACACGCGCATCGGCAACCCGACCACGGAGGTCGTCGAGAACCGGATCGCGAACCTCGAGGGCGGCGTCGGCGCGCTCGTCGTCGCGTCGGGCCAGGCGGCCGAGACGTTCGCGATCCTCAACATCGCGGAGGCCGGCGACCACATCGTCGCGAGCCCCTCCCTCTACGGCGGCACGTACAACCTGCTGCACTACACGCTGCCGAAGCTCGGCATCGAGACCACGTTCGTCACGGACCCGCACGACGCGCAGGCGTGGAAGGACGCGATCCGCCCGAACACCAAGCTGTTCTTCGCGGAGACCATCCCGAACCCGAAGTCCGACATCCTCGACATCGAGCTCGTCGCAGGCGTGGCCCACGACTACGGGGTGCCGCTGGTCGTCGACAACACCGTGGCGACGCCGTACCTCATCAACCCGCTGCAGTGGGGCGCCGACGTCGTCGTGCACTCCGCCACCAAGTACCTCGGCGGCCACGGCTCGGCGATCGGCGGCGTGATCGTCGACGGCGGCACGTTCGACTACGCGCAGTACCCGGACCGGTTCCCGAACTACAACACCCCCGACCCGTCGTACAACGGCCTGGTGTTCGCGCGGGACCTCGGCGTCGGCGGCCTGTTCGGCGTCAACCTGTCCTTCATCCTCAAGGCCCGCGTGCAGCTGCTGCGCGACCTCGGCTCGTCCATCTCGCCGTTCAACGCGTTCCTCATCGCCCAGGGCATCGAGACGCTGTCGCTGCGGGTCGAGCGGCACGTCGAGAACGCGCAGAAGGTCGCCGAGTGGCTGGAGGCGCGCGAGGACGTGCGCTCCGTGCACTACGCCGGCCTCGAGTCGAGCCCCTGGCACGCCGCGCAGGTGAAGTACGCGCCGCGCGGTGCGGGTGCGGTGCTCGCGTTCGAGATCGACGGCGGCACCGAGGCCGGCCAGGCGTTCGTGTCGGCGCTCGAGCTGCACTCCAACGTCGCCAACATCGGCGACGTGCGCTCGCTCGTCATCCACCCGGCGTCGACCACGCACAGCCAGCTCACGCCCGAGGAGCAGGCCCTGTCCGGCGTCACGCCCGGCCTCGTGCGGCTCGCGGTCGGCATCGAGCACATCGACGACATCCTCGCGGACCTCGACGCCGGCTTCCGCGCGGCGAAGGGCGCCTGAGCCGGATGACGACGCCGCCGTCCTCGTCGCGCCCGGACCCCGACCCGTCGCAGGGTCCGGGGCCGGTCGGCGAGGACGGCGGCACCGTCCCGACCGGTGAGATCACGCGGCACTCCCCCACAGCCCCACCGCCAGCGCCCCGCGACCGGCCCGTAGATTGGTCTCTCGTGTCCGACGAGACGTTCACGTTCGCCCCCTCCCGGGCCCACGCCCGCACGCTGTCCAGCCGCGTCCCGCTCCCCGAGCGGCCCCCGGTGCCGGCGTCCGCCGCGTGGCGCGAGGGTGAGCCCGTGGGCCGTCGGAAGTTCGCGGACCTCGGCCCGTTCGCGCTCGAGTCGGGCGGTCGCCTGCCCGCCGTGCGGCTCGCCTACGAGACGTGGGGGACGCTCAAGGAGGACGGGTCGAACGCGGTCCTCGTGCTGCACGCGCTGACCGGCGACTCGCACGTCACCGGGGACGCCGGACCGGGCCACCCCACGCCGGGCTGGTGGTCCTCGATGGTCGGACCGGGTGCGCCGATCGACACCGACGAGTGGTTCGTCGTCGCCCCCAACGTGCTCGGCGGCTGTCAGGGCTCGACCGGCCCGTCGACCCCCGCACCCGACGGCCGCCCGTGGGGCGGCCGGTTCCCGCTCCTCACCGTCCGCGACCAGGTCGCCGCCGAGATCCGCCTCGCGGACCTGCTCGGCATCGACTCGTGGGCCCTCGTCATCGGCGCCTCGATGGGCGGCCTGCGCGTCCTGGAGTGGGCCGCGTCGGCCCCGGAGCGCGTCGAGGCCATCGCCGCCATCGCGACGGCCGCGCAGACGTCCGGCGACCAGATCGCCGGCTTCCACACGCAGCTCGCCGCGATCCTCGCCGACCCCGGCTACCGCGCGGGCGACTACTACGACGCCCCCGACGGCGCCGGCCCGCACACCGGCCTCGGCCTCGCCCGGCAGATCGCGCACCAGACCTACCGCAGCGCGTTCGAGCTCGACGAGCGGTTCGGGCGCATCCCGCAGGGCGGCGAGGACCCGCTCGAGGGCGGCCGGTTCGCGGTGCAGTCGTACCTCGACCACCACGGCGACAAGCTGACCCGGCGGTTCGACGCGAACACGTACGTGGCGCTGACCCGCACGATGATCACGCACGACCTCGGCCGCGACCGCGGCGGCGTCGGTGCGGCCCTCGCGCAGATCACCGCCCGCGCGCTCGTCGTCGCCGTCGACTCCGACCGGCTGTTCCCACCCGCGCAGTCCGAGCGGATCGCCGCGGGCATCCCCGGCGCCGGGCCCGTCCGGACCATCCACTCGGACTACGGCCACGACGGCTTCCTCATCGAGGAGGACCAGGTCGGCCGGTTCGTCTCGGAGTTCCTGGCCGAGGGCGCTCGCCGCCCCTGACCTGCGGCACCATGGGTCGCATGTCGACCTCCGTGACCGTTCCCGAAGCCTCCGCCGCGCTGCACGCCCAGTGGTCCCGCCTGCGGTCGTGGGTCGGGGAGATGGTCGACGCCCAGGTCGGCGGCTCGCCGTCCGTCCTCGAGGGCTGGACCGTCACGGAGCTCGTCGCGCACCTCGGCCGGGCCATGGAGGCGCTCGCCGTGTGCGTCCCCCTGCCCCCCGACACCGTGCCGCTGACCCTCGGCGAGTACGTCGGGACGTACTCCGACCGCGCCGCCGACATCGCGCAGACCACCCGCGACCTCGCCGTCGAGATCGCCGCCGACCCGCTCGGCCAGGTCGACGCCCGGGCCGCCGCCGCGTTCGCACGGCTCGACGAGCTCGGCCCCGGCGACCTCGTCGTGCAGGCCAGACGCGGACCCGTGCTGCTCAGCGTGATGGCGACCTCCCGCGTCATCGAGCTCGTGGTGCACGCCGACGACCTGGCCCGCTCCGTCCGTCGCGCGCGCGGCACCGGCGCCGGCCCGGACCCTGTCGACCCCGGCGCGCTCGCGCTCGTCGCGCAGGTGCTGCTGGAGGTCGTCGTCGCGCGCGGTGGCTGGAGCCTCGAGGTGGCCGACGCCCGCACGTGGGTGCGCCTCGCCGCCGGGCGGGTGCCGTACGACGTGGACGTGCTCGCCGAGGCGCTGCACCCGCAGTACACGTCCGACGCCGTGCCGGACCTGGGGCGGATGCTGCCGGTACTCTGACCGTCCCTCCCGGATCTGGCCGACCTCCCGGCCCTGCCCCACGCCGGGCCGCCCCGCGCACCAGGCAAGATAGGAGCTCGACGGCGCGAGAGGACCCTCATGGAAGCAGCAGCCCTCTACCTCGGTGCCGCCCTGGTCGGCGGCCTCCTGGCCGTGCTGCTGCGCCTGCCTCCGCTCGTCGGCTTCCTCGCCGCCGGGTTCGCGCTCGGCGCCGGCGGCGCCCCGCACCTGCCGTACCTCGAGGCGATCGCCGACTTCGGCGTGGTCCTGCTGCTGTTCGCCATCGGGCTCAAGCTCGACGTCCGCACGCTCCTGCGCCGCGAGATCTGGCTGACGACCGCCATCCACCTCGCGGTGAGCGTCGCCATCGCGCTCGGGTTCCTCGGACTGATCGCGGTGGTCGGGTTCGGGTTCGTCGCGGACGAGTCGCTCGGGGCGCTCGCGCTCGTCGGGTTCGCGCTGTCGTTCTCGTCGACCGTCTTCGTCGTCAAGGTCCTCGACGACCGGTCCGACACCACGTCGTTGTACGGGCGTATCGCCGTCGGGGTGCTCGTCATGCAGGACGTCGCCGCCGTCATCTTCCTGTCGCTGTCCAGCGGCGAGCCGCCGAGCCCCTGGGCCCTCCTGCTCGTCCTGCTCGTCCCGGGCCGCAAGCTCCTGTACCTCGTGTGGGACCACGTCGGCCACGGCGAGCTCCAGGCGCTCTTCGGGGTGTTCGTCGCCGTCGTGCTCGGGTTCGGCCTGTTCGAGCTCGTCGGCATCGACGGCGACGTGGGTGCGCTCGTCGTCGGCGTGCTGCTCGCCGCGCACCCGCAGGCCGGTGAGCTGTCTCGGTCGCTCATGACGTTCAAGGACCTCATGCTCGTCGCGTTCTTCGTGCAGATCGGGTTGCACGGGACGCCGCACCTGGTCGAGGTCGGCCTCGCGCTGCTGCTGCTCCTGCTCCTGCCGTTCCAGGTCGCCGCCTACTCGGTGGTGCTGTGGCTCATGCACCTGCGGCGCCGCACGTCCTTCCTCGCCGGGCTCGTGCTCGCCAACTTCTCCGAGTTCGGCATCATCGTGGTCGCCGTCGGGGCCAGCACCGGCCTGCTCGACGACCAGTGGGTGGTGGTCGTGTCGCTCGCCGTCGCCTTCAGCTTCGGCCTGTCCGCGATCGTCAACCGCCGCGGCGTCGAGCTCGCGACCCGCCTCTCGCGGCTCCTGCCCGCCCGCGACAAGGGCCGCCTGCACCCCGACGACCGCCTCGTCGACATCGGCGACGCCGACGCCGTCGTCCTGGGCCTCGGCCGCGTCGGCGCCGCCACCTACTCCCGGTTGCGCGACGAGTACGGGCTCAACGTCGTCGGCGTCGAGCACGACCGCACCCGCGTCGCCGCCCTCGAGGACGAGGGCTACTCCGTGGTGCGCGCCGACGCGACCGACCTGGAGTTCTGGATGCGCGTCAAGCGCGCCGGCCACGTCAAGGTCGCCGTCCTCGCCATGCCGTTCCACAAGGCCAACCTCATCGCCCTGACCCGCCTGCAGGCCGCCGGGTTCGGGGGCAAGGTCGCCGCCGTCGCCCGGTACGACGACGACGTCGCCGAGCTGCAGCGCAAGGGCGCCGACGCGGTGTTCCACCTGTACGGGTCCGCCGGGTTCGCCCTCGCCGACCACGCCGCCGAGGTCCTCATCCGCGGGCGGGGCGGGGCGCCCGAGCACCACCCACCCGCCCGGCCGGGCGACGAGCGGGACGTCCTCGACCCGCTGGACCGGCGCGCGGAGCCGGCGTAGCGGGGGTGAGCCCGTCCCGGGACAGGACCATGCCCACGAGCACCCGACCGGACCGGCCGTTGCCTCCCACGCCCACAGCGAACGGCGGCATCGTCGGGCCCTCGTCGGGCGCTGCACCACGTCATGGACGACGACGCGCTCGACGCGTACTCCCGCACGGTGTCCGGCGTGGCCGCCGCGGTGCTGCCGAGCGTCGCGAGCCTGTCGGTGACGACCGCCCGCGGCCGAGGGGCCGGGAGCGCGAGCGTCATCACCACCGACGGGCACCTGCTCACGAGCGCGCACGTGGTGGCCGGGGCGCGCACGGTCGAGGCGGCGTTCGGCGACGGCACCGTGGTCGACGCGGACGTGGTCGGCACCGACCCGCTGTCCGACCTCGCGGTGCTGCACGCCCGCGGAGAGGTCCCGCCACCCGTCCCGCTCGGCGACGCCGCCGGGCTCAAGGTCGGTCAGCTCGTCATCGCGCTCGGCAACCCGCTCGGCCTCGCGGGCAGCGTCACCGCCGGGATCGTCTCGGCCCTCGGCCGGTCGCTGCCCACCGCGTCCGGGCGCGTGGTCGACGAGGTCATCCAGACCGACGCCGCGCTCAACCCCGGCAACAGCGGCGGGGTGCTCGCGGACGGTGCCGGGCGGATGGTCGGCGTGAACACGGCCCTCGCCGGGATCGGCGTCGGGCTCGCGGTGCCGGTCAACGCGACCACGCGGCACATCATCGACGCGCTGATGACGCGCGGGCGGGTGCGCCGGGCGTGGCTCGGCATCGCCGGCACTCAGGTCACGCTCTCCCCCGAGCTCGCGGCGAAGATGGGCTCCCGCACCGGGCTGCAGGTCGTCGAGGTGTCGCCCGGCAGCGCCGCCGAGGTGGCCGGGCTGCGTCGGGGCGACGTCGTCGTCTCGCTCGACGGGAACCGCGTGGTCACCGCGACGGCCGTGCAGCGGCTCATGGTCGAGGACGCGATCGACCGCCGCATCGAGGTCACCGTGTGGCGCAACGGGGCCCTCGTCGACGTCCTCGCGTGGCCTCGCGAGCTCACGTCGTAGGCGTGGACGTCCCCGCCAGCACGAACGGGTCGACAGGGTGCAGCTGGAGGGTGCACTCGCGCGGTGCCGGCCGCCACTTCGCGTACTCGGCGACGCGGCGCAGCTGGTTGACGTCGTCGTCGCTGATCGTGAGCAGGGCTGTCACGTCGGGGCCTCCGCGATCGGCCGTCTCGCGCGCCTCGACCATCCGCTGCGCGTTGTCCAGGAGCGTCCACGACCACTGCGAGTGGATGTCCTCCGGGTGGTGCAGCTCGCGGTGCCGGTCGCCGTGCAGGGCCTTGCGCTCCTCCGGCGACATCTCGTCCCACACGGTCAGTGCCATCTCGATGCACGGGCGGTTGAGCACCAGGTAGCGGGTCGTCAGGTCGGCGCGGTCGGGCGCCTCGGTCATCGGGTTGTGCAGGACCGCGATGTCGACCATCAGGGCGGTGAAGAACGGGTCGGCGCCGTCCGCGAGATGGGCGGCCTCCAGGCTGCGCGCCCACGGGAGCACTCGGTCCGCCATGGGGCGCCTCCTCGTCGAGGCACGTCACGGTACTCGTCCGGGACCGGGCGGCACAGGGCCCTCGGTCCGCCCGCGCCTTAATCGAACAAGTCCTGCCCCTTCGTGCAATCGGAGTTCCGAGGCGTCGCGTCGGGTCCCTACGCTGCGCGGACGTCCGCGTCCCTCGACGTCGAGGGTTCGCACGAGCAGGGGGAGCCCGGATGAGGCAGCACGACGCACACCAGACGACGACACCGGCACGCAGGATCCTGACGGCCGCGGCGGCCGCAGCGGTCGCCGTCTCGACCCTGACCCTCGGCGCCGCCGGGGCCAGCGCGGGGAACGACCACCCCGGCCGCGGGCAGCGGACGGTGTGCGCCGACCGGACGCTGCTGTTCTGCGAGGACTTCGAGCGGCTCCCCGCGGGCGGGGCCGCGAGCATGCGGTGGGGCATCGACACCCGCCAGGGCACCCTCACGGTCGAACCGGTCCGCGGGCCGGGCCGCGGACCGGCGGCGAAGGCGCTGCACGTGCACACCGCCGACAACGGCCGGGCGTTCATGGTGATCCCGGTGGACCCGCCGGACAACAGCCTCTACGGCCGGGTCCGGCTGCGGGTCGACGAGTTCCCGTCGGCCCCCGACTGGGCGCACTTCACGCTCGTCGAGGCGTCCGGGCAGGGCGCCGGGGTGGTCCGGCCCGTCGGCGGCCAGTACGCGCCGACCGTGCCGGGCGTGTTCTGGGGCGTGGGGTCCGACGGCGGCCCGACGGGCGACTGGACGAGCTGGCGCGAGTCGGCGCCTGCCGTGGCCGACCGGTGGCAGTGCGTGGAGTGGCAGTTCGACGCGTCGGACAACGTGGTCAAGGTCTGGTTCGACGGCGACCTGCAGGAGGACCTCACGGTCGACACCGAGACGGCGGGCGGCGCCGACGTCCCGTTCGTGTTCCCGGACTTCGACCAGGTCAAGGTCGGCTGGCAGCTGTACCAGGGCGGGACCACGCCGTCGTCGTTCGACGTCTGGCTCGACGACGTGGCCTTCGGCGCGAAGCAGATCGGCTGCGGCTGATCACAGGGCGGTGAGCAGCTGCCGTCCCACCAGCCCGACCGTCCGGGCGAGCGTGTCCCGGGCGGCCGACGCGAGGAACGGGACGTCCCGCACCTGCCACAGCAGGAGGGCGGACACCCACGCGGCGTCGCGGGCCTTGTCGATCGAGAAGTTCGAGACGAGGTCCGCGACGGGCGACAGCGGGGCGCCGACCTGGACCACGTGCTGGTCGAGGAACGACTGCCGGATCGGCCGCACGACCTCGGCGAGCACCGAGTTCACCTTCTCGAAGTCGGCGTGCACGTCCCGGTCGTCGGGCGCGACGCCGCGGGCCTCGCACGTCGCGACGAGGGCGAGCGCCAGGTCGTGGTTGATGTGCGCGTTCATCCCGGCCATCGCGAACTGGATCGGCAGCACCCCGCGGGCGGCCCGGCGCTCGACGAGCGGCGCCCACGCCTTCGCGACCTTGCGGTGGGCGGCCACGTCCCGCGGCACGTCGAGGAACAGCCCCGCGAACCGCACGTCGAGGTCCTCGACGAACGCCGGGTCGCGGAACGTGGTGCCCGTGACCCGCTCCCCGACGAGCACCGTGACCCGGCGGTACACGTCGAGGAAGACCCCGACCCCGTCCGAGGCGGGCCAGTCGTCCCGCATGTCGTCCATCGTCGCGACCACCTGCCCGATCGCCACCGACCCGCTCATCCGCCACCCCTTCGCTCGTCGTCCCACCAGGAGCATGCCGCCCGCCGCCACGGACATCGGCGACGCGCCCGAGCCGGGACGTCGTACCCAGCGGCGAGCCGCGCCGCTGACTAGGTTGGCCGGGTGATCGCCGCCTACGCCGCCGGATTCTCGCCCTCCGACCCGCTGTCCGGCCTGGTGGTCGGCGAGCGTCCCGCCCCTGAGCCCCGCGAGCACTGGTCCGTGGTGGACGTGCGGGCGGCGGCGCTCAACCACCACGACCTGTGGACGCTGCGCGGGGTCGGCCTGCGCGCCGAGCAGCTCCCGATGACCCTCGGGACCGACGCCGCCGGCGTCACCGCCGACGGCCGCGAGGTCGTGGTGCACGGCGTCGTCGGCGGGGCCAGCGGGCACGGCGTGGGGCCCGACGAGCCCCGGTCGCTGCTGTCCGAGCGGTACCCCGGGACGCTCGCGGAGCAGGTCGCCGTGCCGACGTGGAACCTCGTGGACAAGCCCGCCGAGCTGTCGTTCGTCGAGGCCGCGTGCCTGCCGACGGCGTGGCTCACCGCCTACCGGATGCTGTTCACCACCGGCCGCGCGACGCCCGGTCAGCGCGTGCTGGTGCAGGGCGCGGGCGGCGGGCTCGCCACCGCCGCCGTCCTGCTCGGCACCGCCGCCGGCCTCGAGGTGGTCGTCACGGGCCGCGACCAGGGCAAGCGGGAGCACGCCCTGCGGCTCGGCGCCGCGCAGGCCGTCGAGCCGGGCACGCGAATCGCGCCCGTCGACCTGGTGCTGGAGAGCGTCGGGAAGGCCACCTGGACGCACTCGGTCCGGTCGGTGCGCGCCGGCGGCACGATCGCCGTCGCGGGCATCACGTCCGGCGACCCCGCGCCCGCCGAGCTGACGAAGATCTTCTTCCAGGAGGTCACCGTCGTCGGCACCACGATGGGCTCGCGCGACGACCTGCGGCACCTGCTCGCGTTCCTCGCCCGCACCGGCGTCCGGCCTCTCGTCGACTCGACGTTCCCGCTCGCCGACGCCCGCGACGGCCTCGCACGGCTGGCCGGCGGCACCCAGTTCGGGAAGGTCGTGCTGGAGGTCTGACGGTTTCGCCCCCGTCCGCCTGGCCCTGCGTCACGGCCCCGGGCACAGTGAGGTCATGACGGTGGAGTCCCGGCCCGGAACCCTGCCGGGCCTGCCCGCGACGGCGCCCCGCAGGTACCCGACGCCCGGCACGTGGTCGCCGGACGTGCTCGGCGACGACTACCGGGTGCTCACCCTGCAGCTCCGGCCCGACGACGAGGGCGACGTGGTCGCCAGCCTCGTCCGCTTCGCGCCGCCGAGCGACGAGCCCGTCCGGCCCTCGCGCGCGGTCGTGTACCTGCACGGCTGGTCCGACTACTTCTTCCAGCGCGGGCTCGCCGAGCACTGGCACGCCCGCGGCGCCGCGTTCTACGCGCTCGACCTGCGCAAGTACGGCCGCAGCCTGCGCCCGCACCAGACCCCCGGCTACACGGACGACCTGCGCGTGTACGACGAGGACCTCGAGGCCGCCCTCGACGTGGTCCGCGCCGACATCGGCACGCACGGCCGGATCATGGTGATGGGCCACTCGACCGGCGGGCTCGTCGCCGCCCTCTGGGCCGACCGCCACCCCGGCGAGCTGTCCGGCCTGGTGCTCAACAGCCCGTGGCTGGAGCTGCAGGGGTCGTCCGTGCTGCGGCACGTCAGCGGCCCCGCGGTCGCCCAGCTCGCCCGGTACCAGCCGAAGGCCCCGCTGCCGAACATCGACCCCGGCTACTACGCCCGCACCCTGGCCGGCGGCGAGTGGGACCTCGACCCCGTCTGGCGACCCGTCCCCTCGTTCCCCGTCCGGGCCGGCTGGCTGCGGGCCATCATGACGGGGCACGCGCAGGTCGCCCGCGGCCTGCACATCGGCGCCCCGGTCCTCACGCTCGCGTCCACCCGCACGCTCATCAGCCCCCGCTGGAGCGAGGACATGCGGCACGCTGACGTGGTGCTCGACGTGGAGCTCGTCGTCCGTCGCGCCGTCCAGCTCGGGTCGCACGTGACCGTCGTGCGGATCCCCGACGGCCTGCACGACCTGGCCCTGTCGCCCCCGCCGGTCCGGGCCCGCTTCTACGCGGAGATCGACCGCTGGGTCGCCGGCTACGGCTGGGGCTGACGACTGCTGCCTGCGCCGCCTCGGCCGTCGACGGACAGCAGGTCAGCGCGTCTCGACGCCTGCGGCCTCGGCCAGCGTGGGACCGCCGTCGCCGAGCCGCCACGCCCGCCAGCCGTCGAGCGTGCTCTCCGAGTCGGCCGCCGACGTCGCCGCCGCGTCCGGGTCGGCGAACATCCGCCCGTTCGAGAGCTGCAGCAGCCCGTCGGGCCGCAGGGTCGCGACGAACCGCTGACCACGGCGCTCCCGCAGCCAGACGAGCGTGGTCACCGCCCGGCGGCTCTTCGCCAGCGTCGCGAGCTCGGGCAGCGGCACCAGCTGCTCGGGGCGCGTCGGCGGCTGGGCGGCCGGCGAACCGGGTGACGTGCCGGTGCCGATCGGAGGCGTCGCGGCGGGGCCACGGTCGGACGTCGGCGCGACGAACGGACGCGGCCCACCGGGACCGGAGAGCTCGTCGCCCTGCCCCGGACGCGGGCGGACCCGGTCGTCGGCCGCAGCCCGCAGACCGGCGATCGGCGTCAGCGTCGCGGGCGCGGGACGGAACGTCGCGGACGACGGGCGCGCGGTGGACTTCGACGGCGGCGTGCGCGACGCACCCGGCACGGGGGCGGGCGGCAGCGCGATCACGGGAGGCACGCCCGCGGGGTCCGTCCGGTCGCCGACCGGGGTCGCGGACCACGGCGTGCGCGGCAGCTGCGTGGTCGCGTCGCCCGACGTGGTCCCGGACTGCTCGCCGTGCTCGTCGGCGTGCTCGTCGACGTGCTCGTCGACGTGGTCCTCGTCGTCCAGGCCGGTGCCGGCACCGCCGGGGCCGAACGGCAACGGGGTCGGCTCGGTGGCGTTCGAGCGGCGGGCCAAGGGCGTCGGCGCGGGCGGGCCGGGACGTGCCTGCGGCGGCGTGACCGCGCGCAGCTCGCCGGTGAGGGCCTTGCGGGGGTTCGTCGTCGGCAGGTGGGTGTCGCGCTCCGGGGCGTACGCCATCGCGGTCGCGAACGCCTCGCTGGACCGGACCAGACGGAGCGCGGTGGGCTCGACGGGACGGCGGACGCCCTCGTGCGTCGCCAGCGGCGAGACGTCGAGGAGGCGGCGGTCGTCGACGCCGCGCACGACGCCGACCTGCAGCACGTCGACGTGACGACCGGGCCCGCGCAGGAAGCCGAGGGTGTCACCGGCCTCCGCGGCGACCTCCGAGCACAGCACGATGAGGCGCACGCCCTCGCGGCGGCTGGTCTGCGTGCCGAACGCGACCTGCTCGCGGAACCCGGCGAAGTCGACGGCGAAGCGGCCCGGGTCCACGTGGTACGCCCGGGCGAAGTCGGTGGTGGTCATGCGGGACGCCGAGCCCGCGTGGCGGAGGGCCGTGACGATCGCGTCGTCGTCGACGACCTGCACGACCTCGACGACCACCGCACGGCCCGTCGCGTCGAGCGCCAGCAGCTCGGGCAGGTCGGCGTGGTCGGGCGCGCCCGTGCGGAACCGCACCGCGAAGAGGGGCTCACCGGCGACGGCGGCGAGGTGGTGGGTCAGGAGCGAGGCGCACTCCTGACCGAACGAGCCGGCGAGGGGCTGCATCGGCTGGACGAGGCGGGGCCGACCCTCGTCGAGCTCGAAGATGGGCATCGTTCCCGGCCTTCCTGGGCGCGCGTCCAGACGGACCCGTCCCTCGTTGGTCGCTCGCGTGCCCCCCGTCCGGACACGTGTCGCGACCACAGGGTCCCACAGCAATCCCAGCGCGTCAGCCCGTCGTTCGGGTGGTCCGGGGGGTCTTTCTCACACCCGCGCCCGCGCAGGCGTGATCCGGGGCATTCCGCCCGTCAGGCCTCGGCGGCCAGCGCGGCCTCGACGCGCTCCACCTTGCCGGTCAGCTCGCCCGTGCGACCGGGCCGGATGTCCGCCTTGAGCACGAGGCTCACGCGGTGGCCGTCGCGGCCGACGGCCTCGGTCGCGCGCTTGACGACATCCATCACCTCGTCCCACTCCCCCTCGATCGTGGTGAACATGGCGTCGGTGCGGTGAGGCAGCCCGGACTCGCGGACGATGCGGACGGCGTCCGCGACGGCCTGCGTGACGGACTCCCCCGCACCGAGCGGGGCGACGGAGAAGGCGACGAGCATGTGTCCATGCTGGTCGCGGGCCGGGCCCGATGTCCAACCGCGTCCATCCTCGGGGCGGGCACACCCGTGACCAGGTCGTCGCCGGATCGTGACCCGCCACGGACCCGGTGCGGCCCGGGCACGTCCTAGGCTCGCGACGTGCGAGGACGGCAGGCGCAGCGCCCGTGGACAACGGCGTCCCGGGCGCTCGCGCTCGCCGTCCTTGCGTCGTCGACGGCCGCCTGCGCCTCCGAGGCTCCGCCCGCGGTCGACCCCGCCGTCGCCGTCTCGGCGTCCGCGGCCTGGGCGGCCGACGGCTCCGACGACTACGCGTTCACCCTCACGTCGTCCTGCGGCGAGCGGCTCCTCGTCGGCAGCTTCCGCGTGACCGTCACGGACGGGACGGTCACCGACGTCGTCGGCGTCGACGAGACCGGCGTGCGGATCGTCGGCGAGGGGCACGACCTCGCCGGCGAGATCCCGACGCTCGACGAGCTGCAGGCACGGGTCCTCGACACCGACGCCGACGACGTCACGGAGGCCACGTTCGACCCGGCGACCGGCTACCCGGCCTCCGTCACGTTCGACCCGGAGCCGCAGGCGATCGACGACGAGGAGTGCTACGTCGTGACGGACTACGCGCCGACGGCCTGATCCCGACCGGCCGCCGCGGGCAGCCGCGACGCCAGCAGCTCCGCGAGGTGGATCCCCTGGACGCCCGCGAGCTGGTCGGCCTGCGTGCGGCACGAGTACCCGTCCGCCAGGTACACGTCGCCGGGGGCCGCGGCGCGCAGCGCGGGCAGGAGCTGGTTCTCGGCGACCGCGACCGACACGTCGTAGTGGCCCTTCTCCATGCCGAAGTTGCCGGCCAGCCCGCAGCACCCGGCGAGCGCGGAGAAGTCCGCCCCGGCCTCCGTCAGCAGCGTGCGGTCGGCCGTCCACGTCATCACCGAGTAGTGGTGGCAGTGCGGCTGGACGACAGCGGTGACGTCGGACAGGTCCGGGACCTGCCAGCGGTCGCCGGGACCGATCGGCGCCGGGGCGGTGAGCAGCTCGGCGAGCGTGCGGGTCTCGCGCGCGACCGCGACCGCGCGGGGGTCGTCGGGCAGCAGGTCGAGGAGGTCCGAGCGGAGCACCGCGGTGCACGACGGCTCCAGCCCGACGATCGGGATGCCGTTGACGGCGAACGGCCCGAGCACGTCGAGCAGGTGGCTGAGCTGGTGGCGGGCGCCGTCGAGCTGGCCCGTGCTGATCCACGTGAGGCCGCAGCACGCGTCGTGGTCGGGGACCAGCACCTCGTAGCCGGCGTCGCGCAGCACCTGCACGGCGGCCTGCGGGACGGTCGGCGACAGGGTGTCGCTGAACGAGTCGGTCCACAGCAGCACGCGAGGCTTCGCACCGGCCGACCGGGACGGGGAGCCGGGCGCGCGCGAGGACGTCCGCGTCACCTGCCCCGCCCCTTCGCGCCGCACCCAGGTGCGGAACGGCTGCGTGGCGAACGTGACCATCTGCCGCCGGGTGTCGATACCGGCCGACGCGAGCACGGCCCTGGCCACGGGCCGCACGCGCAGGACCGAGTTCGCCAGCGCGGCGAGCCCGGGGACGGACGTGACCAGACGGGTCCACCGGGGCAGCCAGCCGAGCGCGTAGTGCGTGACCGGACGCAGCTTCCGGCGGTATGTACGGTGCAGCACCTCGGACTTGTACTGCGCCATGTCGACGCCCGCCGGGCAGTCCGACGAGCACGCCTTGCAGGACAGGCACAGGTCGAGCGCCTCGTGCACCTCGGGCGAGGACCAGCCGCGCGACACCAGCGTCCCGTTGGCCATCTCCTGCAGCACACGGGCGCGACCGCGGGTCGAGTCCTTCTCGTCCTTCGTCGCGAGGTACGACGGGCACATGAACCCGCCGGCGGCGCTCGTGTCCGCCCGGCACTTGCCGACGCCGACGCAGCGGTGCACCGCCGTCGTGAGGTCGCCGGCATCGTGCTGGAACGCGAACCCGGTCGTCGCGAGCAGGGGCAGGGCGTGCGGGCGGCGCAGGTCCGCGTCGAGCGGGCGCGGCCGGACGAGGACGCCGGGGTTGAGCAGGTCACGCGGGTCCAGCAGGTCCTTGAACGCGCCGAACAGGCCGATCGCCCGCTCGCTGTACATCACGGGCAGCAGCTCCGAGCGGGCCCGGCCGTCGCCGTGCTCGCCGGACAGCGAGCCGCCGTGCGACGCGACGAGGTGCGCGGCGTCCGTCATGAACGCGCGCAGCGGGTCACCGGACCGCTCGAGCGGCACGTCGAGCCGCAGGTGCACGCAGCCGTCACCGAAGTGCCCGTACGCCAGGCCGTCGACGCCGTGGTCGGCCATGAGCGCCTCGAGCTCGCGCAGGTACGCGCCGAGCCGCTCCGGCGGGACCGCCGAGTCCTCGAAGCCCGGCCACGCCTGCTCGCCGGACGGGGTGCGGCCGCCGAGACCGGCGCCGTCCTCCCGGATCCGCCACATCGCCGCCGCCTGCGGCCCGGGCGGGAAGACACCCACCGCCGTCGTGCGCGCGTCGGCCGCCAGTGCCCGCGCCCGGTCCATCGCCTCGTCGAGCGAGTCGCCGCCCACCTCGACCATGAGCCAGCCGGCCCCCTCGGGCAGCGGCGGGACGGCCGCGGCACCGCGCACGCGACGGACCACGTCGACGAGCCTCGAGTCCATGCCCTCGATGGCCAGCGGCGCGTGCGCGAGCAGTGCGGGGACGGCGTCGGCGGCGGTCGGCATGTCCGGGTAGCCGAGCACGACGAGCACCGGCGCGGCGCTCACCGGCACCAGCCGGACCGTCGCACCGAGCAGCGTGCCGACCGTGCCCTCCGTGCCGACGAGCGCCTTCGCGAGGTCGACGCCCTTCTCGGGGAGCAGGTGCTCGAGCGAGTAGCCGGACACCTGGCGGCCGAACCGGCCCAGCTCGGTGCGGATCACGTCGAGGTGCGAGCGGACCAGCGCGTCGAGCCCCGGCACCGCGTCGAGCGAGCCCTGCCCCGCGGTGAACCGGCGGCCGGTGCCGTCGACGACGTCGAGCTCCAGCACGTTGTCGGCGGTCCGCCCGTACGCGACCGCCCGGGGGCCGCACGCGTTGTTGCCGATCATGCCGCCGAGCGTCGCGCGGGCCTGCGTCGACGGGTCGGGGCCGAACCGCAGCCCGTGCGGCGCAGCCGCCTTCTGCAGGGCGGCCATGACGACGCCCGGCTCGATGCGGGCGGTCCGGGCGTCCGGGTCGATCTCGAGGATGCGGTTCACGTGCCGCGAGAAGTCGAGCACCACCCCCGTGCCGACGGCGTTCCCCGCCACCGACGTGCCACCGCCGCGGCTCGTCAGCGGGACGCCCAGCTCGCGGACCACCGAAAGGGCGGCGAGCACGTCGTCCGGGTCCTGCGGGAACGCGACGACCTGCGGCACCACGCGGTAGTTCGACGCGTCCGTCGAGTACTCGGCACGGCGCCGGGTGGAGTCGTCGACCGCGCCGCGCATCGCGGAGCGCAGGGCCTGGACGACGTCGGCGGCGCGCACGTCGCCCGCGGGCGAGGGGCCGGCGGGCGAGGCGGCGGTGTCGGTCGGGGCAGCCACGGGTGCAGTCTCGCACCGCCCGGCGCCAGGCCCGGCCGGCGCCCCGACCTGTGGACACCGGCGCGTCCGGTTGCCGCCGGCGGCCGGGTGCCGGCGCCGTGTGCCGCCCGCCTGCGTGCTGCGTCCCGGTCGCCGGCGGCAGTCACGCGTCACGCCGCCCCCGGGTGGCCGCGCCTGGCGTCTGTGTGCTGCGTCTGGGTCGCAGGGCAGCAGGAACGCATCACGCAGCTGCCGGGGCAGGTCGGTGGTGATGCTGAAGACTTCGTCGCGCCTGGCGCGACGAAGTCTTCAGCGAAGCGCGCCGCCCGAGCGGCGTGGCTCGGCGCCGGGCCGCGCCGGTGGGGCCGCGGCGGTCCGGACCGGGCCGAAACGTCAGGCCAGGGCCGCGTCCAGGGTGATGTCCGTGCCGGTCAGGGCCTTGCTCACCGGGCAGGTGGCCTTGGCGTTCTCCGCCGCGTGCGCGAACCCGTCGGCGTCGAGGCCGTCGACCTGGCCGCGGACCGTGAGCGCGATCCCGGAGATGCGGAACCCGCCGGCGGGGTCGGGGCGCAGCGTGACGTCGGCCTTCACGTCGAGCGACACGGGCGTGCCGCCGGCCTCGGCGATGACGGCGGACAGCTGCATCGCGTAGCAGGCGGAGTGGGCTGCGCCGATGAGCTCCTCGGGGCTCGTCGTGCCGCCGGCCTCCTCGGCCGCGCGCTTGGGGAAGGACACCTCGAACGAGCCGGCTCCCGAGCTGACGAGGTCGGTGGTCCCGCTGCCCTCCTGCAGGGTCCCGGTCCAGGCGGTGCGTGCGGTACGCGTGGGCATGCGTGCTCCTCGGTGGTTCGGAGATGGGAGGGGCTCACGACGAGCCCCTCGGCCACCGTAGGAGCCCCCGGGCGTCAGCGCGCGCGTTCCAGGTGGCCCGAGACGATCTCGACGGGTGCGCCGGCCTCCCGCAGGGCCCATGCCGCGCGGGCGTGCAGGGCACGGCGGCGGCTCGGTTCGAGGCCGTCGTACAGCGCCGCACGGACGAGCTCGTGCCGGAACACGAGACGGTCGCCACGGGCTCGCACCACACCGGCGGCGAGCCCGTGGCGCAGGGTCCGCCAGCAGTCCGGCACGGGCTCCCCCACGAGCGAGGCGAGGTCGGACACCACGAACGACGCCCCGAGCACGGACGCCTGCCGCAGCAGCTCCAGCACGTCCGGCCCGAGGTAGTCGAGGCGGGACCGCACGAGCGTGGCGAGCGGCTCGAGCCAGCCGGTGCCGGTGGTGTCCAGCAGGCCGCCGTTCGCCGACAGCGCCTGGGCCGCCTGGGCGGTGCGCACCACGTCGGCGACGAGCCGCGGGTTGCCGCCCGTCATCGACAGGGTGCCGCGCAGCGACGGGCCGAGGGCGCCGCCGGCGAGGCGCTCGCCGAGCTCGACGACCGCGGACGGCGACAGCGGCCGCAGCTCCACGTAGCGGGCGCCCGCGCGGGTCCAGGCGGCGATCACGGGCGACAGCGCGGGCCGGTACGGGACGGGCCGCAGCGTGAGCACCACGAGCGCGCGCGGCACCGCCCCCTCCCGGGCGAGGCGCAGCAGCACGTCGAGCGACGCGTCGTCGGCGAGGTGCACGTCCTCGAGCACCAGGACCCACGGGCGGGCGTCGCCGCGTCGCCGCAGCAGCGCGGCGAACAGCTCCACGGCGCGCTCACGACGGGCCGACGACGCGGACGACCCCCAGGCGGACGCGGGCTCGCCGTGCAGCGCCTCCATCAGGTCGGTGAGCTCACCCTCGACGGGTCCGCGGGCACCCGCGCCGCCGCGGCCGATGCGGGAGTCCGCGAGCAGCGCGTCGGCGAGCAGGGCGAACGACGCCGAGCGCATCGAGGACGCGCGGGCGGTGCGCATCTCCACGTCGAGCAGCCGCGCGCTGGAGGCGAGGGCCTCGACGAGGCTCGTCTTGCCGATGCCCGCCTCACCCTCGAGCAGCACGGTCCCGCCGTCACCGCCGGCGGCGGTGGAGAGCAGGTCGTCGAGGTCGTCGAGCTCGGCGGCCCGGCCCACCAGCGGACCGGTCCGCCCCGGCTCGGCCGAGGTGCTCATGCGCCCGATCGTAGAGCCGTGACCGCCGCAGCGGACCAACCGGGCAATTCTCACCCGGTGGCCGGGCGGGTCGGCGGGTGAGCGGCGGGCGCGTCAGCCCTGGTACTCCCAGTGCCACGGCTCGGGCTTCCCGCCGCGCGGCTCGGCCCAGCCGGGGTGCGCCCAGGACTGCTCGCCGGCGTGCTCGGACATCCACCGGTACTGGTCCGTGCCGAAGGTCTGGATGCCGCCGCCGAGGTCCACGGCGACGCCGGTCCCGTGGTTGGACGTGCCGGGCGTCGCGCACAGGCGGCCCTTGGTCCGGCGGCACGCCACCTGGCCGCCGTAGGAGCGGTAGGAGTCGGACACCGTGAGGTTGGTGCCGAACGTCGCCGCGAACGACGCGTTGAGCGCCTCGAGCGACTCCGCCGCGTCGCAGCGCAGCAGGACGGACGCGTCGAACGAGACGCCGCACAGGGCGCTCGCCGGGATCCGGCCGTTGGCGTAGCCGAGCAGCGACGCCTTCCAGGCGGCCCGCTGCGCCTCGGCGGCGGCCTGCGCGGCGGCGGCGTCGGCGGCGGCCTGGGCGGCAGCAGCGTCGGCGGCGGCCTGCGCGGCAGCAGCGGCCTGGGCGGCCTTGTTGGCCTCGGCGGTCTGGTGGATCTGCGTCGTGAGGGTCGCGACCTTGGCGACGGCCGCGCGGATCTTCGCGGTGGTGGTGTCCTCGGGGCCCTTGCTCGGCGGCACCACGAGCGTCGTCGCGGCCGCGGCGGCGGGGTCCGCGTCGGTGGGGACGTCACCGGTGGTCGTGTCCGCAGGGGCTGCGTCGGCCGCAGGGGCAGCGGGGGCGGCAGTGGTGGCCTCGGCGGCGAGGCCGGCCGCGGTGGTCGCGGGTGCGGGCGGGACGTCCTTGCCGTCGGTCGCCTCGGCGTCGACGGCGTCGCTGCCGGCGTCCGCAGCGGCGTCGCTCCGGGGGCCGGTCGCGTCGTCGTCCGCGGCGGTCGTCGCCTCGAGCTGCGCCGGCACGTCCTCGTCGGCGGCGTCCTTGGCCTGCTCGATGAGGTCGTTGAGGTGGGCGGTCGCGACGTCCAGCTCGGCGAGCGCGGTGGGGTCCACCGCAGCCTGCGTGCCTTCCTGGTGCGCGGCCTCGGCGACCTCGACGGCGTCGTCGGCGACGGTCACCGCGCCGTTGCGTGCCTCGCGGACGGCGGCTGCCGTCTGGTTGCCGGCGGCGTCGCGGGACGAGGCCTGGCCCATGGTCGCGCACAGCGCCACGGTCAGCGCGGCGACCACGGCGCCCTGGGCGAGGCGCGTAGACGCGCTCCCACCGCTGGGCAGGAGCACGGAGAGGCTCGGTCGGTGCGCGGTCGAAGCGACGTGCTTGCCGCCCTCGGACCGACGCCTGAGGTTCGGCAATCTGTCACTCACGCGTCACACATTAAGTGAGCCGGACGATCGTCCAGCACCCAGAACGGGCCGACGGAGGGGAGGATTTGTAAGCATCGTGTCACGCAGCCGTTACACAATTCATAGGTTCGGGCGGCTAGGCTTCCGCCCGTGCCCCCTGCTTCGGACCCTCCTGCCCCGACCCCCGAGCACGGGCTCGACGACCTGTACGACATCGGCCGGCTCGCCACCCGGCTCGGTGTCGAGCACGCCACCATCCGGGTCTGGCTGTCGCGGAACGTGCCGTGGCTCCCCCGCCCCGACGGCCGCCTCAACGGCGGCGCCGTGTGGCGCGCGACCACCCTCGAGGGCATCGAGGACCGCCGCGCGAAGGGCCGCCCCGGCCGCAAGCCGAAGTTCGTGCCGGCCGCCACCGCCGCCGACGTGCCGCGCACCGGTCCCGCCCCCGAGGTCGCCGCCACGACCGGCGCGCTGCCGGTCCACACCGTGCTCGACGCGGCCCCGTCCCCCGCTCCCCCGGGCGCGACCCCGGCCGTCTCTCCGGCCGTCTCTCAGGCCGCCTCTCCCGCCGTCTCCCCGGACGCCGCGTCGTCCGACACCGGCTCCGGCACGGTCCTCACCCGCTGACCCCGTCCTAGGCTCGGGCTATGGGCGACAGCCCCGACCGCGATCCCGGGCGCGCCGACGACGTCGCGGAGGCCATGCGGACGCTCGCCCGGGCGGGCTTCCTGCCGGCCGCCGTGCGGCACCGCGCGGCGGAGGACCACCCCCTGCCTCTGTGGCACGGCCAGACCAGCTCCCAGCCGAGCACGGTCGCCGCGATGCTGCGCCTGCTCCAGGTCCCCGTCGGGGCACGGGTGCTCGACGTCGGCGCCGGGTCCGGCTGGACCACCGCACTGCTCGGGCGGCTCGTCGGACCGGCCGGGACCGTGCTCGGCGTCGAGCTCGACGCCGAGCTGGCCGCCTGGGGGGCGCAGAACGTCGCCGCGTGCGGGATGCCGTGGGCCGTCGTCGAGCAGGCGCGGCCCCGGGTCCTGGGGCGGCCGGTCGAGGGCGGCTGGGACCGGATCCTCGTGTCCGCAGCCCCGCAGCGCCTGCCGCCCGAGCTCGTCGCCCAGCTCGGCGACGGTGGCCGGATGGTGATCCCCGTCCGGTCCACGATGCATCTCGTCGAACGGCGCGGCGCGGACGTCGCCGTCTCGACCCATGGCTCCTACACGTTCGTCCCGCTGCGCTGAGCGTCGGGTGAGATCGGCGGCGCTGACCTCACCGGACGCACCAGGAGTCACAACGACCTGATACCGATATGCGTCCAGAAGGTGACGAATCGTGTACTGGTCAGTACGGTGCACGAGGCGCCGTGTGTGACCTGTGCCACGGTCGCCGCCCGATCCGCACGAGCCCGGGATGTGCCCATGTCGCGTCGCCCACTGCTTGCCGCCTTCACCGCAGTCACGTTGTCCGTCAGCACCGCGTTCGTCGGCGTGCAGGCGGCATCAGGGGCCCCACCGACGAGCAGGCCGCAGGCCGGGAGCTCGGAACAGCTCGACCCCGCGGTCGTCGCGAAGCTCTCGAACGACCTCCGGACCGCCGAGGGCAAGGTCACGGCGTTCGTGCAGCTCGACACGAAGTCCGGCGCCGAGATCACCGCCGCGGGCGGCAGCCCGGCCGCGGTGCAGGACGCGGCGCAGGACGCGGAGGCGCTCGCCGCCGACGTGGTGCCCAGCGAGCTCACCGCGGCGTCCGCGACGGCGGCCGAGCCGCAGCGCATCGGCACCACCACCAACCTCGTCGCCGGCACGCTCGTGACCGGCGACGCCGCGCAGGTGCAGGAGCTCGCCGCGTCTCCCGACGTCGTCGCCGTGTACCGCGTGGTGTCGAAGAAGGCGACCAACGCGCACAGCGTCGAGTTCACCAAGGCCCTCGCCACCTGGCAGGACACGGGCGTGACCGGGGAGGGCGTGCGGATCGGCGTCATCGACACCGGGCTCGACTACACGCACGCCGACTTCGGCGGCCCCGGCACCGTCGAGGCCTACGACGAGGCCTACGGCGAGGACGGGTCCGACCCGGTCCAGCCCGGCCTGTTCGACCCCACCAAGTTCATCGGCGGCTACGACTTCGCCGGACCGCTGTACGACGCGAGCGGCGACGAGCCGGGCTCCACGACGGTGCCCACGCCCGACGAGAACCCGATCGACGCGCCCTACACGTCGGGCAACGTGGGCCACGGCTCGCACGTCGCCGGCACCGCGACCGGCTTCGGCGTGCAGCCGGACGGCACGACGTTCCGCGGCGACTACAGCAGCCTGACGGACGTCTCCGACTGGGAGGTCGGCCCCGGCGCCGCGCCAGGCGCCGAGCTGTACTCGCTCAAGGTGTTCGGCGACATCGGCGGGTCCACCGACCTGACGGCGATGGCGCTCGACCGCGCGGCGGACCCGAACGGCGACGGCGACCTCAGCGACCGCCTCGACGTCCTCAACCTGTCGCTCGGCAGCGACGGCTCCCCCGCCGACGACCCGGACAACCTGCTCATCGAGCAGCTCACCTCGCTCGGCACGGTCGTCGCGATCTCGTCGGGCAACGCCGGCGACGTCACGGACATCGGCGGCAGCCCCGGCAACGCGCCGTCGGCGATCACCGTGGCCAACTCGGTCGGCGACCCGCAGACGCACGACGGCATCGAGGTCACGGCCGCGGCCGACGCGTCGCTGGTCGGCCTGCACGCCGGGCAGAACTCGGTGGCCTACTCGGGCGCGGACGTCACGGCTCCCGTGGCCTTCGTCGGCGCGACGTTCTCCGGCTGCACGGCCTTCACCGCGGCGCAGGCCGCCGCGGTCGCCGGCAAGATCGCGTACCTCTGGTGGGACGACAACGACTCCACCCGCGCGTGCGGGTCGGCGGTCCGGTTCAACAACGCGACCGCGGCCGGTGCCGTCGGCGTGCTGCTCCCGACGGAGAGCACGGTGTTCCCCGCCGGGATCTCCGGCAACGCCGTCGTCCCCGGCGCGCAGATGACCGCGCCGGTCACCGACCTGCTGCTGCCGGAGATCCAGGCCGGCACGCTCACCGCGCACATCGGGCCGTCGCTCGCGGGCGCGGTCTCCGAGAGCGTCACCGGTGACGCCCTCAACCCGAGCTCGTCGCGCGGCGTCCACGGCTCCCTGGGCTGGAGCAAGGTCGACGTCGCGGCACCCGGCACGGAGATCTTCTCCGCCGCCTCCGGCAGCGGCAACCAGCCGAACAAGCTGTCCGGCACGTCGATGGCCTCGCCGCTCGTGGCGGGCATCGCGGCGCTGGTCCGCTCGGCCCACCCGTCGTGGGACCAGGTCGAGGTCAAGGCGGCCGTGGTCAACACCGCGACGCACGACGTGTTCACGGGACCGAACCAGAGCGGTGACGTCTACGGGCCGCAGCGCGTCGGCTCGGGTCGCGTGGACGCCCTCAACGCGGTGTCCACGAACGTCGTCGCGTACAACTCGGCGAACCCGCGGCTCACGTCCGTGTCGTTCGGCGTGGTCGACGTCGGCACCACCACGGTGGTGCAGAAGAAGACCGTGTCGGTGAAGAACTTCGGCACGACGAGCCAGCGGTTCTCGGCCTCGGTCAGCAGCGCGACGACCGCGGGCGGCGCGGCGATCACGGCTTCCCCGGCGAGCTTCACGCTCGCCGGGGGCCGCACTCAGATCGTCACGCTCACGCTCACCGCCGACCCGGCCACATTGCAGCGCGACCTCGACCCGACGTCGCAGGCCGTGCAGAGCGGTGTCCCCCGCGAGTACGTCGCGGAGGTCGCCGGCCGGCTCGTCCTCACGTCCGGCTCGCAGGAGCTGCGCGTCCCGGTGCACGCCGCACCGCGGCTCGTGAGCGACCTGCACGCCAACGACGTCGCGTTCGCCGACCCGTCCGACGCACCCGCCGCACTGGCGCTCGACGGCACGGGGGTCGCGTCCGGCGGCTGGTACTCGCTGACCACGCCGCTGGTGCTCGGCGCCACGAGCCCCAAGCTCGAGGACTCGCCGGGGCTCCAGACGTCGGAGTCGGTGCGCAAGTCGGGTGACATCCGGTTCGTCGGGTGGACCTCGACGGCACCCCAGGTGGCGGCCGGCGGCGGCGACCCCGCGGACGGCCTGCTCGGCATCGGCATCGCGACCGACGGCAACTGGGCGTCCCTCGCGGGCGGCGGCTCGTCGAACTCGACGTTCCTGCCGGTGATCGACATCGACGTGGACGGCGACGGCGCGTACGACCTCGAGACGGTCGTGCAGAAGCTCTCCGACTCGGAGGACATCACCGTCGCGGCGACGTTCGACTACACCACGGGCGAGAACGTGGCCCTCGAGCTCGTGAACGAGTTCGCGGGCGACGTCGAGGCCGGCATCTTCGACAACTCCGTGCTGGTGGCGCCGATCCCGGTGGCCCTCTTCCCGGAGGGCTCGACGCCCACGATCCACACGTGGACGTTCTCGGGCTACGCCGAGGACCCGAGCAACGTGCTCGACACGGCCGACGACTTCACCGTCAACCCGTACGACCCGCCGTTCTGGTTCGAGAACGACATCGACGGCACGTTCTCCACGCTGGGCACCGGCGACACCTCGATCCCCGTCCACAAGGGCACCGGGGCCGCGGACAGCCAGCTGCTCGTGCTGCAGCACGCCAACGGCGACCCGGTCTCCCGGGCCCAGGTCGTCGACGTGACCGTGCCCGTGGCGACCCCGACGACGACGACCCTCGCCGTCACCGGGACGCCCACGGCCGGCAAGACGCTCACGCTCACCGCGACCGTCTCCCCGGCGGAGGCGACCGGCAGCGTGGCGTTCCTCGACGGCACGACGACCGTGGCGACCGCCGCGGTCGACCACGGCACGGCGGTCGGCAAGGTCAAGGCGACCGGCGGCTCGCACACGTTCACCGCGGTGTTCACGCCCGACACGCCCTGGTACCTCGGGTCGACGTCGGCCCCGGTCACCGTCGACGTGGCGAAGTCCACCTCGACCACGAAGCTGGCCCTGTCGAAGACCTCGGTGCCCTACGGCACCGCGGTCAAGGCCACGGTCACCGTCACGGGGAAGTCGGCGGCGCCGTCCGGACCCGTGGAGATCCGTGAGGGCAGCACCGTGGTGGCCACCGGGACGCTCACCGTGAGCGGTCTGGTCGGCACGGCGGTCGTGAACCTGCCGCGGAACCTCGGCACGGGCTCGCACACGCTCACCGCGGTCTTCCCCGGCACGACGGACGTCGCCACGTCGAAGGGCAGCGCGACGCTGAAGGTCACCAAGGTGTCGTCGCACGTAGTGCTCTCGACACCGTCGTGGACCGTGTCCCCGGGGTCGAAGCCCGTGGTCACCGTCAAGGTCACCGGAGACGTCGCCGGGGCCCCGGCACCGACGGGCAGCGTGACCGTGCTGCTCGGCCTGCGCGTGGTCGGCACCGTGCCGCTCACCAACGGGGTCGCGACGCTGACCCTGCCGGCCGTGCGGTCGACCACCATCGTCACCGCCGTGTACCCGGGGGACCAGAACCACTTCCTCGGGGCGATGGGCAGGACGCTGAAGGTCCAGTAGCACCCGCGTGAACGACCGAGGGCCCCGGGGAATGCTCCCCGGGGCCCTCGTCGTACCCGGCCGCGTCAGCGACGGCCGGCCCCGCGGTGCGCGACGAGTCGCGCCGTCCCCGCGAAGGCGGTGCCCAGCAGGACGAACGCCGCAGCGGTCGCCGCCAGGAGCGTCCCGTCGAGACCCGTGCTGGCCAGGCGGGCCGCGGTGGGGTCGGCCGTCGGGGGCGCCGCGGACCGGTCGGCCGAGCGCGGCTCGGTGGAGGCCGCCGGGTCGACCGGCGTGGCGAGCGCGACGGGCGTGGCGGCGCTCGTCGGCAGCGGCTGCACGACCGGGTGCTCCGGCGTCGGCGGCTGGTCCGGCGTGGGCGGCTGGTCCGGCGTCACGGGCTGCTCCGGCGGGACGAGCGGCTGCGGCACCACCGGCTGCTCCGGCACCACCGGCTGCTCGGGCACGACCGGCTGCTCGGGCACCACCGGCTGCTCGGGCACCACCGGCTGGTCCGGCACCACCGGCTGCTCCGGCACGACCGGCTGCCCCTCGGGCAGCTCCCTCGGGTCGATCCCGCAGATCTGCGGGTCGACGCCGACCGAGTACCGCTCCAGGGGACCCGAGAGCACGACCGCGGTCACGCACGAGTCGACGGGCAGCCCCGGCAGGTCACCCCAGGACACGGCGGACCGCGTCGAGAGGACGTCCCCGTCGACGACGTGGAGCCGGACCGTCCCGGCGACGCCGCGGAACGTGTAGCCGACGAGCACGTCGGTCGTGCCGAGCACCTGGCCGTCGGGAAGCTCGAACCCCTGACGGGTGACGGTGGTGCCGTCCGCCGCTGTCGCGGCCGCGGCGGCACCTCCGAGGAGGGCCACGGCACCGACCAGGACGGCGAGCGGGCGGACGGCCCCACGGGCCAGGCGACGGGCGGGACGACGGGCGGGACGACGGGTGCGGGTCGACGCCCGCAGGTCGGCGCTCATGCGTCGCGCCGCGACAGGACGAGGGACGCGGCCGCGAGCGCGACGACGACCCAGGCGAGGAAGTCGGCCAGGCCGGCCCCCGCCGAGAGCGACCCGGCGGCCGGGGCGGTGACGGCGGCGAGTGCCTCGCCAGCCTGCGACGGCAGCAGCTCGAGCACGCGGTCCCAGGAGGCGGGAAGCATCGCCGCGGCGATGGGCGGCAGGAGCAGCACGACGCCGATGACGGTCGCGACGGCGCCGGCGACGCTCCGCAGGAGGATGCCGACGGCCAGCCCGATGAGGCCGATGCCGGTGAGGTAGACGACCGTGCCGGCCATCGCACGCAGGGCGAGCGGGTCGGTGAGCGCGAGCGTCGGGACGTGGACGCCGCGCAGCATCGTGCCGCCGACGACGGCCGACGTGACCACGCCGACCGCCACGGCCGGCACGAGCAGCGCGGCGAGCGCCGCCGTCTTGGCGAGCACGACGGTGGTCCGGTGCGGGACGGCGGCGATCGTCGTGCGGATCAGCCCGGACTGGTACTCGCGTGCCCCGACGAGGGCGCCGAGCGCGCCGACGACGAGCACCGCGAGGCTGCCGCCGCCGATGGTCACCGCGAACGACTCGGCGGCGGTGGCTCCGGCGGGTGCGGACGACGAGTAGGTCGCCGACGCGATGACGCCCACCCCGGCCGTGAGGACGACGATCGATGCGAGCGTGAACCACGTGGAGCGGAGGGTGGTGAGCTTCAGCCACTCCGACCGGACGGCACGCGTCGGGGTCAGGCGGAGCTGACTGCGGTCGAACCTGGGGACGGCCGCGGCGGCGAGGCCCGAGGTCGTGCGGTGGACGGTGGCGGTGCTCATGACGGGGTGCTCTCTGTGAGGACGGGCGACTGCGGCCCGGTGGTGGTGCCCCGGTGCGTGACCGCGGCGTGGGTGAGGGACATGTAGGCCTCCTCGAGGGAGACCGACACGGTGCGGAGCTCGTGCAGGGCGAGACCGTGGCGGCAGGCGAGGTCACCGACGGTCGCTGCCGGCAGGCCGGTGACCTGCACCTCGTGCACCCCGCGGCGCTGGACCTCGACGCCGGGCCGGGTCACCAGGGCGACCAGCCGGGCGACGTCCGGGGTGCTCACGGAGACGCGGCTCGTGGTGCCGGCGAGCAGCTCGGCCATCGGCAGGTCGGCGATGATCCGGCCCTGCCCGATGACCACGAGGTGGTCGGCGGTGAGCTCCATCTCGCTCATCAGGTGCGAGGACAGGAACACGGTCCGGCCCTCGGCGGCGAGGTCGCGCAGCAGGGTGCGGATCCAGAGGATGCCGTCGGGGTCGAGGCCGTTGGCCGGCTCGTCGAGCATGACGATCGCCGGGTCGGCGAGCAGTGCGGCGGCGATCCCGAGGCGCTGGCCCATGCCGAGCGAGAACCCGCCGGCGGCCTGGTGGGCCACGTCGGCGAGCCCGACGAGCTCGAGCACCTCGTCGACGCGCCGCGAGCCGATGCCGACCGTCGCACCGAGGGCGCGCAGGTGGTTGCGGGCGCTGCGGCGCTTGTCGACGGCCTTCGCGTCGAGCAGGGCGCCGACCGTGCCGATGGGCGCGGTCAGGTCGGCGTAGTCGTGGCCGTCGATGAGCACACGGCCCGAGGTCGGCCTGTCGAGGCCGAGGATCGCGCGCATCGTCGTGGACTTGCCGGCCCCGTTGGGGCCGAGGAACCCGGTGACGAGCCCGGGGCGGACGGCGAAGCTGACGTCGTCGACCGCAGTGGTGTCGCCGAACTGCCGGGTGAGGTGCTGGACCTCGATCATGTCGGTGTCTCCTGGGTCTGGTTGCTGACAGATCCAGGGTCGTCGTGGGGGGCGCTGCTCGTCGTCGTCCAGGTGCGGACACCTGCGTACCGCGTCCGCAGTACGTGCCCGGTCAGGGCGCGTCAGCCGGTGGCGAGCCCCGCCTGGTAGGCGAGCACGACGAGCTGCGCGCGGTCGCGGGCCCCGAGCTTGGCCATCGACCGGTTGACGTGCGTCTTCGCGGTGAGCGGCGACAGGTACAGGCGTGCGGCGATCTCGTCGTTGCTGAGGCCGTGCGCGACGAGCTCGACGACCTCCCGCTCGCGCGGCGTGAGGCCGTCGAGCGCGGCGGTGTCGACGACCGGTCCGGCCTCGCGCTCGAGCAGGTGGCCGATGAGGCTGCGGGTGGCCTTCGGCGACAGGAGCTGCTCGCCGGCGGCGACGGTCCGGATGCCGTCGAGCAGCGCCGCCGGCCGCACCCCCTTGCCGAGGAACCCGCTCGCCCCGGCGCGGAGCGCGGCGAGCACGTACTCGTCCATCTCGAACGTGGTGAGCACGACGACCTTGACGTCGGCCAGGTCCGGGTCCGCCGCGATCTGCTCGGTCGCCGCGATCCCGTCGACGCCGGGCATGCGGATGTCCATGAGCACCACGTCGGGGCGTTCGCGCCGTGCGACGTCGACCGCCGCGGCGCCGTCGGCGGCCTCGCCGACGACCTCCATGTCGTCGGCCGCCCCCACGAGCGCGGCGAACCCGGCGCGGATGAGGTCCTGGTCGTCGACGACGAGCACGCGGATGGTCATGGCTGCTCCGGGAGGGTGTCGGCGGCGACCGGGTCCGGTGGCCGCGCAGGTGGTCCGGCAGGCGCACCGGCAGCCGCCGTGCGGGCGAGGGCCGGCAGCACCGCGCTCACCCGGAACGTGGACCGGTCGAGGCCCGCCGCGAGGTCCCCGCCGACGCTCGCGACCCGCTCCCGCATCCCGACGAGCCCGTGCCCCCCGACCGCCCCGCCGCGTGGCTCGTCGGGCCCGTCGGGGTCGGGAGCCGCCCGGACCGGGTTGGTGACCTCGACGGTCAGCGTGTCCTGCGTGTACGCGAGCACGAGGCGGGCGGACCCGCCGCCGTGCTTGTGCGCGTTCGTCAGCGCCTCCTGGACCACCCGGTACGCCACGAGGTCCACGACCGGGGCGAGCGTGCGGGACTCGCCCGTGGTGACCTCGTCGACGACGAGGCCGGTGGCCCGTGCCTCGTCGAGCAGCGCACCGAGCGCGCCGAGCCCGGGCTGCGGGGCCGCGCGCGCGTCGTCGCCGGGCTCCCGGAGCACCTCGACGAGCGCCGCGAGCTCGGTCAGCACCTGCTCGCTGGCGTCCTGCACGTGCTGGAGCGCCGTCCGTGCGGCGGCGGGGCGGGACTCGAGCAGCGTCTCGGCGACCCCGCTCTGCACGCCGATGACGGCGACGTGGTGCCCGAGCACGTCGTGCAGCTCGCGCGCGATGCGCAGCCGCTCCTCCGCGACCCGCCGGGCCGCCTCCGCCTCGCGGGTCTGTTCCGCACGCTGCACGCGCTCGCGGGCGGTGGCGATCGTGGCCCGTCGTGACTGCATGGCGAACCCGGCGGCCACCGCGACGGCGAGGACCAGGGCGAGCGCGACGACCTCGGTCCCCTGCCAGGCACCGGTGCGCGCGGCGTCGATGACGGCCACCCCGACCAGCTCGGCGGCGGCCGCGACCGTGCCCGCCAGCCGCCGGCCCCACGCGATCGCGCTGTACACGACGACCACGGCGGCGGTCAGCCCACCGGTGTCCGCACCCGCGACCACCGTCGCCCCGCACAGCGCTCCCCCGCTGACCACGAGCGCGACCAGCGGCGCCCGCCGGCGCCACGCGACGCCGACGATGCCGGCCACCACGAGCAGCGCGACCCCGGGAGCGGGCGCGTCACCGACGACGGCGTCGACCACGAAGGCGACGAGGAGGACGGCGGCACCGGCGGCGTCGCGGACCACGACGGGGAGCTCCCGCCAGGCGGCCCGCGCTCCTCGTCCCATCTGGGCACGATATCCGCGGCCGTCGCCGGACGTCGGCGAGGGCGTCAGAAGAGGGTGTCCTCCGCGACGGCCCGGGCGGAGGCCGCGACCGCGACGACGGGGATGACCTCGGTGGGCGCCGCGTTCGCGGGCCCGACCCGGCCGTCGCGCGCCTCCCGCGCGGCGATCCCGGCGAGCTCGTCGGCCCGCTCGTTGAACCGGTCGCCCTGGTGCCCGCGCACCCACGTGAACTGCACGGGCCCGGACCGCTCGGCGATGGCCGTGTCGATGGCCTGCACGAGGGCGAGGTTCTGCACGGGGCCGCCGGACGCCGTCCGCCAGCCCTTCCGCTTCCATCCGCCCACCCACACGGACGCGCACTTGATGGCGTACTGGGAGTCGGCCTCGATGGTCAGCGGCTCAGGGCCGGGGTGCGCGGTGATCGCCTCGAGCACCGCCATGAGCTCGGCGATCTGGTTGGTGCCGGACGCGACACCGCCGCTCGCGTGGGTGCCGTCGTGGTTCGCCCACGCCCACCCGATCGCCCCACCGGGGTTGCGCAGGCAGGAGCCGTCCGTGCTGACCGTGATCACGGGGAGACATTCTGCCCTGCGGCACTCATGTCGCAGGCCGGACAGGCCGATATGGACGGTATGACGACGATCGACGACGTCGACCTCTTCGGTGAGACGTTCAGCGGGTTCCGCGACGTGGGCACCAGCCGACGCCACCCTGGGTGGCTGACGGCGATCGTCCTGGTGGCCGCCGTCGCGCTCGTCGGCGCCGGTCTGTGGTGGCTGCGGGCGGTCCAGGCGGCCCCGACGACGGCGGAGCCCGTGGACGCCACGACGCTGCTCGACGTGTTCGCCGCGCCGCAGCGCCCGGCCGACGTCCTGCCCGCGGGCGACCTGGACGGCCTCGGCCTCGACGCGTCGACCGTGCGGTACCTCGTCGACACCCCTGCCGGGAGCCAGTACGCGGCCGTGAACACGTCGGGCGACCTGTGCGTCGTGACCGTCGTCGCGGGTGAGCTGCCCGGCCTCGGCTGCGCGCACGCCGTCCAGGGCATGACCTTCACCGGCGCGGACCTCAAGCTCGTGACGGACGGCGGACCCGCCCCGGCCGCCTCGGAGGGCTGGCGCGAAGCGGGTCCGCAGCTGTTCGTCAAGGACTGAGTCAGTCCTTCGGCAGGCGCAGCCGGGCACCCAGCGCAGAGGCGCCCACGACCGCGGCGGCAGCGGCGAGGACGACGTCCTTGAGCACGTACTGCGCGGTGAGCGTCGGACCGCCGGCGGGGAACAGCTCGTCGAAGAACAGGACGAGCGGCGACATGATGCCGACGAGCGCGAACGCGAGCAGCAGCAGCCCGGACCGCAGGAACTTGCCGGTGACGAGCGTGAGGCCGATGACGGTCTCCATGACGGCCGTGAGCAGCAGCGCTGCCGTCGGGCCGACGTGGTGCAGCGTGAGCACCCCGATGGTGCGCTCGGCCAGCTCGGCCGCGGGGCTCACGCCGGGGAAGAACTTCAGCACGCCGAAGCCGAGGAACACGAGCCCGAGGGCGATCCGCAGGGCGGTCACCGAGGAGCGGGTGAGCACCCGGGCGAGGCCGTCGACGGCGACGTCGGCGCGGGCGGTCAGCGCGGCGACCGTCGTCGGGCGGACGGCCCGGCGGGTGTCCGGCGCGAACGTGTTGTCCGGGACGTCGGTGGCGCCGGCCGCGGGTCGTGCGGCGGTGCGCACGTCGGCGGGCGCTGTGGTGGCGGAGGACATGGTGGTGCCTTTCCGGTTCGGGCCCGCGTCGGGCCGGGGCTGCCGGCGGTGTCCGGCGGGGGCTGCGGCCACCGGTCGGCGGCGCACGTCCCAGCAGGAGGGCATCACCCGATGTCTGATACGCCCGGTTTCAGGCTTTCACCCGGACGAGTGACCAGGACGCGTCCGGGCGGTGCTCAGTGCGCGTTGGCCAGCGCGTCGACCACGCGCTTGACGCTCGACGAGAGCCCCCACCGCTCCGCGAGCGCGACGAGCCTCTCCGGGTCCGCGACGACCTGCGGCAGCCGGTCGTCGACGTCCCCGACCGGCGCGTCCTGCGCGACCCGCACCACGAGCGGCGCGACCGCCAGGTAGTCCGCCGCCTCGACCAGCCTCTTGCGCTGCGTCGCCGTCAGGCCGGGGTCGCCCGCGTCCCGGGCGGCGAGGATCCCGTCGAGCGACCCGTACCGGTGCACCAGCGCGGCCGCCGTCTTCTCGCCGATCCCCGGCACGCCCGGCAGCCCGTCGCTCGGGTCCCCCCGTAGCGCCGCCATGTCCGCGTACCCCGCGCCCGACGACACCGCGTACCGCTCCGCCAGGCGCGCCTGGTCGACGACCTCGAGGTCCTTGATCCCTCGCACCGTGTAGAGCACCCGCACGTGCCGCTCGTCGTCGACGAGCTGGAAGAGGTCCCGGTCCCCCGTCACCACGTCGACCGCGTCGCCCGCGCCGGTCCGCTCACGCGCGACGAACGTGCCGATCACGTCGTCCGCCTCGTACCCCGGCACCCCGACGCGCGCGATGCCGAGCGCCGCGAGCACCTCGACGATGACCGGCACCTGCGGCAGCAGCAGGTCGGGCACCTCCTCGACGGTCGTGCTGCCCGCCGCGAGGCGGTGCTCCTTGTACGACGGGATCGCCGACACCCGGAACGCCGGCCGCCAGTCGTCGTCCCAGCACGCCACGAGCCTCGTGGGACGCCGGTCGACGACGAGCCGCGCGATCATGTCGAGCAGCCCGCGCACCGCGTTCACCGGGGTGCCGTCGGGGGCCTTCACCGAGTCGGGCACCCCGAAGAACGCGCGGAAGTACAGCGAGGCGGAGTCGAGCAGCAGCAGTCGACCAGCAGTCATGGTCGGAGTCTGGCAGGCCGCGCGCACGCGGCGCAGCGGAGGACGCACCAGGGCAGGCACGCGCGCCGCCGTCCCGCCGCAGAGGTCGCCGACCGACCCGCGGTCGCGTCGGCACCGGTCGGGCCTTCCGTCCCATTCGTCGCGATGCGTGCGCAGATAGCGTTGAACGACCCCGTGCACCCACGGACACCGGACCGTGCCGCGCACGGACGACATCCCCACGAAGGACGACCCCGCCATGCCGACAGGCGAACGCCGCCGGCGCACGACCCGCACGACCCGCACGACCCGCACGGTCGTCGCCCTCGCCCTGGTGGCTGGCACCGCAGCCTGCGCCCCGCTCGGCCAGGCGGCGCACCAGGACGCCGAGGCCGGGATGCCGGCCCACCTGCGCCCACCCGCACCGACACCCACCACCGGCCCGGTCACCACGTCGCCGTACGCGTCCATGTGGCTGTGGGAGAACCCGGTCCACCTCACGACCGACGCCCGGGGCAGGGGCTATGCCGAGGCCGACGCTGACGTCGTCGCCCGGTTCGCCGCCGCCCAGGGCCTCACGACGGTGCACGTGGCGACGCCGTGGGCGTCGGACACGGGAGAGGTGGCCGACTGGGTCGACGCGACCACCGGTGCGCTGCACCACGAAGGCATCAGGGTCAGCGTGCTCGGCGGAGACGAGATGTGGCTGACCGACCCGTCGCTCGGCGCGACGTGGACGCAGGACGCGTTGCGGGCGCGGAACGTCGACCGGGTGCAGCTCTCGCTCGAGCCATGGGCGCAGCCGCTGTGGCACACCGACCTGCCGCGCGCGGTCGCACAGTGGGAGGCGGCGATGGACGCCGTCGAGGCGGAGCTCCCGGAAGGCGTGACGCTCGGCATCGACGCGCCGTACTGGCTGGCGTCGACGCCGGCAGGTCCCCACCGGACGCTGTTCGACAGCGTGCTGGCGCGCGCGGACCACGTGGCGATCGTCGCCTTCCGGGACGTCGCCGAGGGTGACGACGGGATCCTGGCGCTGTCCGCGGACGCCCGCCGGCAGGCCGGGGACGCCGGTGTGACGTACACGGTCGCGCTGGAGACCGACTCGCCGCGGGTCACGGGCGGCGCCGAGTACACGTTCTTCGACGACGGCGCCGCCGTGCTCGACGAGCAGGCCCGCATCGTCGACGACGCGCTGCGCGACGACGAGCACTACCTGGGTGTCGCCGTGGAGCGGTTTCGCACGTGGCGCGACCTCGTCGACCCGCCTGCCCAGCGGTACGTCGGCTGACCGGTCACCTCCGGTGCGGCCGGGGCGGTCAGAGGACGATGACGGTGCGCTCGCCGGGTGCGTCCTCGTGCGTCCAGGCCTGCTCGACGTCCGACAGGGGCACGCGGCGCGGACGGACGGCGAGCGCACCGGCGGCGACCGCCTCGACGAGGTCCGGCAGTCCCGCTCGCCCCATGTCGGTGGACCCGAAGCCGCTCCCGCTGATCCGCAGGGCGTGGGAGCGCAGGCTCGCGCCGTCGACCGTGATCGTCTGCCCGGCCATGCCGCCGATGTGCACCCAGTCGAGCAGCTGCGTGTGGTCCGTCCGCGCTCCGAGGACAGCCCGCACGGCCCGCTCGGTCACCTCGCCCCAGACGTAGTCGAGCACGACGTCGACCTCGGCGGCGGCGGTCGCCAGCGCGGCTGCGGTCGCGTCGTGGTCCTCGGACAGGACCACCACCTCGTCCGCTCCGTGCGTGAGGAGCTGGTCGAGGCGTTCGCGGTTGCGGCCGGCCGCGACGACCCGTCCCGCGCCGAGGTGCCGGGCGGCCCGCACGGCCATCGAGCCCGCGTTGCCGGTCGCCCCCATCACGAGGACGGACGTGCCCGCGCGGAACGGCACGCGCGTCTTGAGCACGACCCACGAGGACATCGCCGGGTTCATGGTGGCGGCGACCGTCGCAGGGTCGGCCCCGTCGGGGACGGGGACGGCGGCGCGCGGGTCGATGAGGACCCGCTCGGCGAGCGTGCCGCTGCCGAGGCCGCCGACGTACGCGAGCGAGCCGTCGTGCCGCCGGACGACGGCGTCGATGCCGGGGACGAACGGCAGCACCCCCGAACTGGCGTAGTGCCTGCCCGAGGCGACGGCGCGGGTCACCGGGTGGATGCCGACCGCGAGCACCTGCGCCACCTCCTCGTGCGGGCCGGCCTGCGGCGCCGGGATCGACCGGTGGCGGGGCGGCTCGCCGAGCTGCTCCACGAGCGCGGCGTTGACGTGTTCCATGAGGACCTCCCAGTTAGTACGTGGCGCCATCCAATATAGTACGTGCCACCACCTATTGGCTAGGATGGTCCCGTGAGCACAGAGAACGAGGTGTCCGCCGTCGAGGCCCTGGCCCGCCTGGCGTTCGTGACGACCGCTCGGCTGGAGGCCTGCGCGGCCGCGTCCGGCCTCTCGATCCAGCAGGTGCGGCTGCTCGGCATCCTGCGCGACCGCGAACCCACCATCAACGAGCTCGCCGCGCACATCGGCACCGACAAGTCGAGCATGAGCGGAGCCGTCGCCCGCGCCGAGCGGCACGGCCTGGTCAGCCGAGCGCCCGACGAGCAGGACGGCCGCGCGGTCCGCGTGCGGCTCGAGCCGGCGGGTCGCGCCCTGGTCGACGAGGCGGGTGCCCAGTTCCAGACCGAGACCCAGCGCCTGTTCGCCACCCTGAGCGCGGCCGAACGTGCGCAGTGGCTCGACCTCACGAACCGGCTGCTCGCCGCGGGCGCGCACGAGCACAGCCTCAGCCTCTGAGCGGCACCCGCGACGCGCCAGGCGCGCGAGTCGGTAGCCTCCGGTGCGCGGCCCGTTCCGCCCGAGGACCGCGGTCGTCGAGCGGCGGGCGCCGGTCCCGTCCGGCCGCCACCCTCGGAGGCACGATGCCCACGCTCGCCCGCACCACCGCCCGCCGGCTCGCCACGGCCGCGCTCGCCCTGTCCGCCGCGCTCGCGACGACGGTCGGGGTCGCCACCGCGGCCTCGGCGGAGGCGCCCGTCGCCCTGGTCGACGAGGTCACCGACCTCGCCGGGGTCCTGTCTCCCACGGACGTCGACGAGGTCACGGCGGCCCTCGACGAGCTCGCGGACACCACCCGCTACCAGCTCTTCGTCGTCTACGTGCCGTCGTTCGACGGGATGTCGTCGGCGGACTGGGCGGACGAGACGGCGGTCCGCTCGGGCCTGGGTCGCGACGACGTGCTGCTGGCCGTCGCGGTCGACGACCGGCAGTACCAGGTGTCCGTCGACCAGGACAGCCCGCTCACCGACGACCAGCTCGCCGACGTCGAGGCCGACCGCATCGAGCCCGCGCTGCGCGACGACGACTGGGCGCGGGCGGCCACCGCCGCGGCCGCCGGGTACGAGGCGGCGGCGCAGGAGACCGGCAGCGACGGCGACGGCGACGGCGACGGCGACAGCGGCTCGGCCGGGGACCCGACGGTCACGGTGCCGTGGGGCACCGTCGGGGCGGTCGCCGGCGGCCTCGCGGTCGTCGTCGTCGGGTCCGTCGTCGCGGTCCGGGTGGTCCGGCGTCGCCGCGCCGAGCGGGCCGAGCGGGCCGAGCTCGACGCCCTGGACGGACGGGCCAGCTCGACGCTCGTCGCCGTCGACGAGGCCGTCACGACGAGCGCGCAGGAGCTCGGGTTCGCAGAGGCGGAGCTCGGCACCACCGTCACGGCACCGTTCGCGGCAGCCCTCGAGCAGGCCCGAGCCGGGCTCGCGGGCGCGTTCGCGGCCCGCCAGCGGCTCGACGACACCGAACCGGAGTCCGCCGCCGACCGCCGCGCGCTGCTCACGCAGATCCTCGACGCGTGCGCCGGCGTCGACGCCCTGCTGGACGCGCAGACCGCCGACTTCGACCGCCTGCGCGACCTGCACGCCCGCGCGCCGCAGCTGCTCGCGGACGCCGAGCAGGGCGCGGCCGCCCTCGACACCCGCCTCTCGACGAGCGCGGTCACGTTCGCCGACCTCGTCGCCCGGTACGCGCCGGCGGCGCTGTCCGCGGTGGCACCGAACGTCGAGGACGCGCGGGCGGCACTCGTCCGCGCCCGGCAGGCGTCGTCGCGGGGTGCCGCCGTCCTGGACACCGACCGTCCTGCGGCGGTCGCCGCCGCGCAGGAGGCGGCCGACGCCCTGGTCCGGGCCGCCGCGCTGCTCGACGCGGTCGACGCAGCCGCGCGCGAGCTCGCCGGTGCGCCCGAACGGCTCGCGCAGGCGTGCGCCGACCTCGACGCCGACCTGGCGGACGCCGCACGGCTGGCACCCACCGCCGACCCCGCGGTCCAGCAGGCGTCGGACCGGTCCCGCGCCGCGCTCGCGCACGCCCGATCGGCCGAGGCGGGGCTCGACCCGGTGCGCGCGCTCACCGACGTGCGTTCCGCCGAGGCCGCGCTCGACCAGCTCCTGCAACCCCTGCGGGACGCGGAGGCGGCCGCCGCCCGTGCTGCCGCACGCCTGCCCGTCGCGCGCGCGGAGCTCGCCGCGCGGCTCGAGTCCGCCGACGCCACGATCTCCGCGCACCGGGCCGCGATCTGGTCCACGGCACGCACCCGCCTGTCCGAGGCCCGGGCACAGGCCCAGGCGGCCGACGCGTGGCCCGTCACCGACCCCGTCGGCGCCCTGGCGGCCGTCGAGGCCGCGACCGCGCTCGCGGGCGCGGCGGTGCAGGCCGCCCGGGCCGACGTCGCCGAGGCGCAGAGCATGCTGTCCGACCGGAGCTGGTCGGACTCCTCGGGGTCGACCGGCGGCTTCGGCGGGTCGGGCGGGTTCGCGGACGTGCTGTTCGGCGACTGGTCCGGCGGGGGCGGCCGGTCGGGCGGCTCGTGGGGCGGGAGCTCGTCGCGGCGCAGCTCGAGCTCGTCGTCGAGGCGGTCGTCCTCGTCGTCCCGCTCCTCGTCGTCCTCCAGCCGGCGCTCGTCGAGCAGCAGCAGCCGGAGCCGGCGCGGGGGCGGGGGCCGGTTCTAGGGGGCGACGCTCACGCGGTGGCGGCCTTCGGCTCCTTGGGCGGCAGGCCGAGCTGCTTGCGGAAGAGGTTGCGCTGCACGGTCCAGCCGAGCCCCGCGACCACGAGCCACACGACGAGCATGAGCGTCTGCTCGACGCCGTCGTCGGGGTGGCGCAGGAACTCGAACGCGGCCGGCCAGATGATGCCCAGGCCGGACAGGATGATGCTCGCCCCGCCGAGAGCGGTCAGCCAGAGCAGCATCCGCCGGGCGTACCTCTCGGCGAGGAACGCGCTGAGGAACGCGACCGCGGCGACGAGCACGACGCCGAGCAGCACGCTCGTCTGCGGGTTGTTCAGCGCGGACCAGAACTTCGCGCCGATGACGGCACCCGTGGCGAACCCGACCACGAAGGTCGCGAACCGGAAGACGAGCGTGACGAGGACCCACGCGAGCAGTGCGGAGCCGAGCCCGACGAGCACCGCCGTCCACCCCGTCGAGCCCACGGCGTCGGCGATGAGGTAGCCGATGGCGAAGCCCGACGCGAGGAGCGCCAGGTTCACCGACCGGATGCCGTAGAAGCAGAGCAGGACACCCACCAGCAGCACCACGACGCCGGTCATCGTCGCCCCTTTCCTGGGCTTTTGCCCAAGATTAGGGTCACGCGCTCGCGCGCACCACCAGCGACGTCGGCAGCGTGATGGCCGCCGGCTCGGCGCCCTCGACGACCTCGAGGAGCAGCCGGACCATCTCGGTGCTGATCCGCTCGAACGGCTGGCGCATCGTGGTGAGCGCCGGGTCGAGGGTCGCCGCGAGGCCCGAGTCGTCGAACCCGCCGACGGCGACGTCGTCGGGCACGGTCCGGCCGGACTCGCGGAGCACCTGCAGCGCTCCCGACGCCATGAGGTCGGACCCGACGAACACCGCGTCGAGGTCGGGACGCCGGTCGAGCAGCACCCGCATCGCGTCGGCGCCGCCGTCGCGCGTGTAGTCGCCGTGCGCCACGAGGGACTCGTCGTACGCGTCGCCGAGCTCGGACCGGTAGCCGTCGAGCCGCAGCCGGCCGCCCGGGGTGTCCATCGGTCCCGTGATGGTCGCGACGCGGGTCCGGCCGCCGTCGAGAAGGTGGCGGGTCATGCGGGCGCCACCCCCCCGGTCGTCGGCCGCGACGTAGCCGAGACGGCTCTCGAAGCCCAGCGGGATGCCGCACGAGACCGTGGGGATCTGCTGCGCCGCGAGGGCCTCGATCACCGGGTTGCCCGCGTGCGACGAGATGAGCAGCACCCCGTCCACGTGGCCGGCGCCGACGTACGTGAGGACCTGCTTCTGCTCGTCGCGCGTCCCCGCGACCATGAGCAGCATCGGCATGCCGCGCGCGGCGAGGGCCTGCGCGGCGCCCCGCAGCAGGATCGAGAAGTTCGGGTCCTCGAAGAGCAGGTGCTGCGGCTCGGTGAGCAGGAACGCGACCGAGTTGGACCGCCCGGTCACGAGCGAGCGGGCATGCTGGTTCGCCGAGTAGCCCGTGGTGCGGATGGCCTCCTCGACGGCCGCGAGCGCTTCCGGGGAGACCCAGTGACCGCCGTTGATGACACGCGACACCGTGCCGCGGGAGACGCCGGCGGCGGCGGCGACGTCACGGATCGTCGGCCGCCTGCGGGCGGGGGCTGTGGGCTCCATCGAAGGGAACTCTAGGGCGCCGACGTCGCCGGTCAGGCCTTCACCGCGCCAGCGGCGAGGTCGACCTGCCAGTACCGCTGCAGCGTGAGGAACAGTGCCGCGAGCGGGATGATCGACAGCAGCGAGCCGGTGATGACGGACGTGTAGAGCGCCGGCTGCGACGCCCCCTGGTTGAGCAGCCCGGACAGGCCGACGGTGATCGGGAACAGCCGGTCGTTGCCGAGCATGATGTAGGGCAGCATGAAGTTGTTCCAGATGGCGACGAACTGGAACAGGAACACCGTGACCAGGCCCGGGACCATCATCGGCACGGCGATCCGCGAGAAGGTCCGCCACTCTCCCGCGCCGTCCGTGCGGGCGGCCTCCAGCACGTCGTCGGGCACCGAGGCGGCCGCGTAGATGCGCGCCAGGTAGATGCCGTACGGGCTGATGACGCTCGGCAGGAGGACCGACCAGTACGTGTTGGTCAGGCCGACCTGCGCGAGCAGCAGGTACTGCGGGATCGCGAGGATGACGCCGGGCACGAGGACGCCCGCGAGGATGATGTTGAAGATCGCCTTCTTGCCGGCGAACTGGTACTTGGCCAGCCCGTAGCCGGCCATCGCGGACACCAGCACGGACAGCAGCGCGCCGACGCCGGCGTACAGGGCCGTGTTCGCCATCCACCGCCAGTACAGGCCGCCGCGGTACCGGGACAGCTCCTGGACGTTCTCCCACAGGTGCGACGACGGGGCGAGCGTGAACGTCGTGAACAGCTCGCCCGCGCTCTTCGTCGACGCGGTCACGACCCACAGCACGGGCAGCAGGCAGTAGACGGCACCGAGGAGCAGCACGAGAGTCGCGCGGGTGCTCGGGCGCTCGCGGCGGTCCTTCGTCGTCCCCGGGCGTGCGGCGGTGGCCGGCGGCCGGACCAGTGTGGTGGTCATCAGTTCTCCTGGGCGAAGGCCCGGCGCTGCACCAGCCGCAGGAAGCCGAACGAGAGGGCGAAGGTCGCGACGGCGATGACCACGGACGTCGCGGCCGCGGAGTAGATGTCGTCGCGCGTGAACGCGTCGCGGTAGACGGTCATCAGCGGGCTCCACGTCGACGAGATCGTGTTGGTGAGCGGCTTGAGCGTCATCGGCTCGGCGAACACCTGGAGGGTCGCGATCATCGAGAACAGGAACGTGAGGATGAGCGACGGGGTGACGACGGGGATCTTGATGCGCCAGGCGATCGCGACCTCGCTCGCGCCGTCGAGCCGGGCCGCCTCGTAGAGCTCGGACGGGATCGCCTTGAGCGCCGTGTAGATGACGATCATGTTGAACCCGACGCCGCCCCACAGGCCGATGTTGGCGATCGCGAAGATCACCAGGCCGGGCGACAGGATGTCGGGGACGGCCCAGCCGAGCTTGTCGAACACGTAGTAGAACGGGCTGACCCGCGGCAGGTACAGGAAGCCCCACAGCAGGGACGCGATGACGGCGGGGACGGCGTACGGCAGGAAGATCGCGACGCGTGAGAAGCCCTTCGTGCGGGTCCGCCGGGCGTCGAGCAGCAGCGCGAACAGCAGCGCGAGGCCGAGCATCGTCGGCACGAGGATGAGCCCGTACACGGCCACCCGGCCCACGGACGCGACGAACGCGGGGTCGGTGAGGGCGCGCGCGTAGTTGTCGAACCCGGCCCAGACCTCGGTGCGGGCCCCCTTGCCCAGGCCGAGGCCGCTGACCTTGACGGTCCGGAAGCTGAGGTAGAGCGCGTAGCCGATGGGCAGCGCGAGGAACAGCGTGAACAGCAGCATCGCCGGGGCGAGGTAGACGTACGGGGCGAGCCGACGGCGTCGTCGGGTGCCGGCCGGCGCGGCACCGAGCGTGGTACCGGCGGTGGCCGTGGTGGCGAGCGAGGTCACAGCGTCCTCCTGAGGTACAGGGCGGGCCGCCCGACGCCGGCAGGGGCGTCGGGCGGCCCGCCAGGGGGTCAGTCCTTGACCGTGAAGCCGGAGTCCTTCAGGTCGTCGACCGTCGCCTTCTGCATGGCTGCGACCGCGTCGAGGAACGCGGACGCCTGCTTGGCCTCGGTGGCCTTGCCGAACTCGTCGTTGTAGGCCGAGTAGGCCACGTTGACGTTCGGGCCGTAGGTGAACGGCTGCACCGTCTTCGCGATGTCGCCCGCGACCGTGTAGAAGTCCGGCTGGTTCTGGAAGAACTCCGGCGGGCTGGCGAGCGCCTCGGCCTGGCCGGGGAGGTCGGCCGGGTAGAGGCCGCCCTTCGCGACGAGGATGTTGACGGCCTCCTGGTCGGTGTTCATCCACGAGATGAACTCCGCGGCCTCCTTGGGGTGCTTCGACTGCGAGGTGACCGAGCTGGCCGAGCCGCCCCAGTTGCCGGTGGCGTCGTCACCCTCGGACCACTGCGGCATGGGGGCCATCTTCCACTTGCCCGCCGTGTCGGGGGCGTTGCCCTGCAGCACGCCGGGCGCCCAGATCGCAGAGACCCAGCCGGCCTGCGTGCCGTCGTTGAGGGCGGCGTTCCACTCGGGGGTGTACATCGGCTTGTTGTCGATGGTGCCCTTCTCGACGAGGTCGCCCCAGTACTCGGCGACCTTCTGGGTCGCGGTGCTGTCGATCTCGACCGACCACGCGTCGCCGTCGATGCCCCACCACGAGGCACCGGCCTGCTGCGTGAGGCCCGTGAACCAGCCGGCGTCCGTCGCGGAGAACGTGCCGAGGTACTTGGTCGGGTCGGCGGTGTGCAGCTGCTCGGCGACCTGGGCGTACTGCTCCCAGGTGGTCGGGACCTGCAGGCCGTACTGCTGGAAGATGTCCTCGCGGTAGTAGAACTCCATGGGGCCGGAGTCCTGGGGCACGCCGTAGACGGCGTCGCCGCCGAGCGTCACGGACTGCCAGGTGCCGTCCGCGAAGTGGTCCTGGACGCCTTCGGGCAGGACGTCCGCGATGTCCGCGAGCGCGTCGGACGAGACGAGCGTCGGGATCTTCTGGTACTCCGTCTGGAACACGTCGGGGGCGCCGGAGCCGGCCTTGATCGCGGTGAGCAGCTTGGTGACGGCGGGGTCACCGCCGTCCTGCTTGTTGACGGTCACGTGGATGTCGGGGTTCTTGGCGTTCCACGCGTCGACGACCTCCTCCATGCCGGGTGCCCAGGTCCAGAAGGTCAGCTCGACCTTCTCGCCCGTGGAACCCGTGGCGTCGTCGTCCGAGTCGCCGCCGCCGGACGAGCAAGCGGTGGCGAGCAGCGCGGTCGCGGCGACGACTGCCGCGAGCCTCAAGCTGGTGTGCAGACGCATCTGACCTCCTTGTCATGGTCCGCCGCGGTGAGCGCCGGACGGGGGCGCCGTACCGGCCGCCTTACCTGTGCACGCTCACAGTAACGATCAGGTTCGAACGATTGTCAACAGCGGGACCTGTGGTGTTATCTAGTCGTTGTGAACGGTCACAGTCCTGGGACCGATCACAGGCAACCAGGCTTTCTGACCCGATGGGGTGTCCATGTCCGACCAGCTCCACGCACCGCGACCTGCCCGCCCCACCTGGCCGCTCGGGCTGGAGGGCATCGCCTACGGCGGTGACTACAACCCCGAGCAGTGGCCCGAGCAGGTGTGGCACGAGGACGTCGCCCTGATGCGCGAGGCCGGCGTCACGATGGTCAGCGTCGGCATCTTCTCCTGGGCGCTGTGCGAGCCGCGCGAGGGCGAGTACGAGTTCGGCTGGCTCGACCGGCTGCTCGACCTGCTGCACGCCAACGGCATCCGCGTGGACCTCGGCACCCCCACCGCGTCGCCCCCCGCCTGGTTCTTCGCCACCTACCCGCAGGCCCGCGTCGTCACCCGCGAGGGCGTGACCCTCGGCTTCGGCTCCCGCGGCATGGCAGGCCCCAGCTCGCCCGACTACCGCCGCGCCGCCGTCGGCATCACCACCGAGCTCGCCCGCCGGTACGGCACGCACCCCGCGGTCGCCCTCTGGCACGTCCACAACGAGTACGGCGCCCCGGTCTCCGAGGACTACTCGCCGGAGTCGGCCGCCGCGTTCCGCACCTGGCTGCAGCAGCGGTACGGCTCCCTCGACGCGCTCAACACCGCCTGGGGCACCACGTTCTGGGGCCAGCGCTACGGGTCGTGGGAGCACGTGGGGGTGCCCGCCGTCGCCGCCAGCGTCGTCAACCCCGCGCAGCGGCTCGACTTCGCCCGGTTCACCGACCACGCCCTGCGGGAGTGCTTCGTCGCCGAGCGGGACGCGATCCGCGCCCACTCCGACGTCCCCGTCACCACCAACTTCATGGCCGGCGCCTGCCCGTCCACCGACCTGTGGGCCTGGGGCCGCGAGGTGGACGTCGTCTCGAACGACCACTACCTCACGGCCGCCGACCACCGCGGCCACGTCGGCCTCGCCCTCGCCGCAGACCTCACCCGCTCGGTCGCCGGCGGCAAGCCGTGGATGCTCATGGAGCACTCCCCGTCGGCGGTGAACTGGCAGCCGCGCAACGTCGCGAAGCGGCCCGGCGAGATGGCCCGCAACGCGTACGCGCACCTGGGCCGCGGCGCCGACGCGATCCTCTTCTTCCAGTGGCGGGCCTCCCGGTCCGGCGCCGAGAAGTTCCACTCCGCGATGCTGCCCCACGGCGGCACGTCGACGCGGGTGTGGCGCGAGGTCAGCGCGCTCGGCGACGAGCTGGGCCGGATCGCCGAGATCCAGGGCTCCCGCGTGCGGGCCGACATCGCGGTCCTGTGGGACTGGGAGTCGTTCTGGGCGCAGGACCTCGAGTGGCGGCCCAGCGTCGACGCCGACCACCGCGAGCGCATCGACGCCTTCTACGACCGGCTCTGGAAGGACGGCGTGACGATCGACTTCGCGCACCCCACGGCCGACCTGTCGGGCTACCGGATGGTCGTCGCCCCCGCGTCGTACCTGCTCACCGAGGCGGCCGGCGCGAACCTCGCGGCGTACGTCGAGGGTGGCGGCACGCTCGTCGCGTCCTACTTCTCGGGGATCGTCGACGAGTTCGACGCCGTGCACCCCGGCGGGTACGCCGCGCCGCTGCGCACGGCCCTGGGCCTGTCCGTCGAGGAGTTCCTGCCGCTGCGGGCCGGGGACCGCGTGCACCTCGACTGGCGCGGCACCGCGCCGGCGACCGAGCTCGTCGGCGACGTGTGGACCGACGACATCGTGCTCGACGGCGCCGACGTCGTGGCCACCTACGTCGACGGGCCCGCGGCCGGACGGCCCGCGATCACCCGCAACGCGCACGGCGACGGCACCGGCTGGTACGTGTCGACCCGGCTCGACGTGGACCACCTCGCCGTCGTCATGGCCGACGCGTACGCCGACGCCGGCATCACGCCGCACACCCTGCCCGGCGACGTCGAGGTCGTCCGCCGCCATGGCGAGCAGGCCGACTACCTCGTGGTGCTCAACCACGGTGACCAGCCCGTCGACGTGCCCGCGCACGGCACCGACCTGCTGACCGGCGACACCGTCACCGGCTCCGTCAAGGTCGGCGCCGGCGGGTACGCGCTCGTCCGGGAGGCGCGCGCCGACTGACCGGGCCACCCGCGCCGTCGGGTCGGCGCCCCACCCGACGGCGACGACCCGCTCCCCCGGCGGCGGTCGTGCCCGGAGCCGTCGGGCACGGGAAAGGCCGGCCGGCGCTCCCTCCAGCGCCGGCCGGCCTCGTCCGTCCCCCTGCGTCCTCCCGAGGTCGGGCCCCTCAGCCCACCGGGGAGAAGTCCAGCTGGTCGTCCACCACGGCGATGACGCTCCACGTCGAGCCGTCCTCCGACGACAGCTCGTACGTCGGCACCAGCACCGACGCCCCGCTGGGCAGCGTCGTCAGCGCGACCCCGAGCCGGGCCGACGTGATCACGACCTCCTGCACCGGCCAGCCCAGCGGCGAGCCCGCCTCGGGCGTGGCGGGGACCGTCGGCGTCGCCTCCGGCGCCGGCATCATGTCCGTGGTCGCGCCGCCCTCGGCGGCCGCACGGGCGTCCACCGCCAGCGGCATCATGCCGCCCGACGACGCCCCGAACCGCGGGTCGCCGAGCCGCTCGACCGCCGCGGCCGGGCTCACCACGTCGTACGTGCCGAGCTCGACGAGCGGCGCGAGCGAGCCCCAGAGCGACTGGACGCCGTCGCCCAGGATCGTGAAGCTCCACGTCACGCCGCTGCGGGCTCCGTCGACCACCTGGTAGGCGTTCACGCTCGCCGCCTGCGACGTGCCGGAGTCGACGACCTCGAGCTCGTACCCCGCCGGGTCGATCCCGAACGCGCTCAGCAGGTCACTCGCCTGCGCCTTCGCGTCGTCGGCGCCCGGTGCGGCCGCCGTGCTCGGGTCGCACGTGCTCGGGAGGTCCTCCGGCGGCGCGACGGGCGACACGGCCGAGTCGCCCGAGCTGCTGTCGGTGCCCGCACCCGCGGCCGGGTCGGACTGGACCTCGTCCGGCGCGGACTTCACGCACGACCACGGGTCCCGCGTCGGGTCGTAGTACGACACGCTCGCCGCACCGTCCGGCGACAGCGACACCGACGGGGCGGAGCCGTCCTGCGGCCCGACCATCCACGTCCCGTACTGCTGCACCGGGTCACCGCTCACGTGCAGCACCTCGGCCAGGTGCGCGACGGTCGCCGCCGAGTACACGCTCGCGGCGTCGAGCGCCCACGCCTTCCCGGAGCCTCCCTCGTCGGACAGCCCGCTCGACGAGAACACCGTCCGGCCGCCGTACCAGGCGGACGCCTTGTCCGTCGCCATCGAGCTCATCCCTCCCGCGTCCCGTGCCGCCTCCGGGGCGAGTCCCGGCTCGGCCAGCCCGATCGCCGGCTCCGCGTCGCTCGCCGAGTCCGCCGTCTGCGTCGTGTCCGCCCGGTTCGTGCCGGCCACGTAGCCCGCGCTCCCGACGATCGCGACACCTGCGACGGCGGCCGCGACCTGCAGCCACCGGGCCGGGCGGCGCCGGCTGCGGGCGGCGGCGAGCTCGTCGACGGTGATCTCCTCGACGACGACGTCCTCGTCGCCGGCCGCCTGGCGGTCCGTCGACCCGGGCGTGCCCGGCGAGCCCGACGCGCCCGACGCGCCCGGCGTGCCCGGTGAGCCCGGTGAGCCCCACGTGCCCGACGTGCCCGGCGACGAGGTCGCAGCCGTCGACGCGGTCACGCCGCTCAGTGCCGACCGCACGCGACCGAGGTCCGGCTCGACGCCGGCCGCCGGGTCCGCGGCGCGGAGCCGGGCGAAGGCCTCGTCGTCGGACGCTGCACGGGTCTGGTCGTCGTTCATGGTGTCCCTCCGGGACGTCGTCGTTCGTTCCTGCCCCGTCTATGTCCCGACCCCGCCGCCCCTTGCACCGCCTCGCCCGCGGCCCGACCGGCGGCCCTCGAGCCCGAGACCGTGAGTTCCGGCCGAGATCGGCACCTGGAACGACCGATCTCGCCCGGAACTCACGATCTCGGCGCCGTCGTCGGAGGCGGGCGACGACGAGCGGTGGGACGAGGCCGGAGCCGCACCCCGCGCTCGTCGTCGTGCCCGAGATCGTGACTTCGGCGCGAGCTCGTCACTTTGAACTGACGAACTCATTCCGAACTCACGAACTCGACGTCGGCGGCGGCGGCGGCGGCCGCGTGTGGGGGGCAGGGGGTTGGGGAGTGGGGGTTGGTTAGGCGTCCTGGGCTGACCAGGCGTCGCGGAGGCGGGCGCGGGCGCGGCTCAGGGCGGCGTCCGCTCCCCCGCGGCCGATGCCCAGCACCTGGGCCAGGGCCTCGCCCGTCAGGCCCTCCCACGCGTTGAGCAGCAGGATCTGGCGGTCGCGCGGCCCGAGGACCGCGAGCACCTCGCGGACCCGCTCGTCGCGGACGGCACGCAGCGCGGGGTCGTCGTCGTCCGGCTCGTCGGGCACGACCGCCACCGGCACGGGCCGGTGCTTGCGGCGGTGGTTCGCGACGACGAATCCCGCCGTCCGGTACAGCCAGGGCAGCTCGGCACCGTCGGGGACGTCGTCGCGGCGCCGCCACGCGACCGTCAGCACGTCGGCGGTGAGGTCCTCCGCGTCGTCGCGCGCGCAGCGCCGGGCCACGAACCGGAACACCGCCCGGGAGTGCTCGGTGACCACGCGGTCGAACCACGCGGCGTCGTGCGGCGGGCCGCCGGGGTCGTTCGCGGGGAACGGCGTGACCGCCGAGAGGGGCGTCATGTCGCCGGACACGTCGTCGGGGAGATCGTCACTCACGGCGCCGGGCACGTCGTCACGCACGGCGCCGGCGCCGGCGTCGGTGTCGACGTCGGCGTCGACGGCGTGCACGACGGCGTCGTCGGCCCGGCTGTCCGGCGTGCTCGGTGTCCGCGGCGGCACGGTGCTCCCTGGGTCGGTGCGGGTCGTCGACAAGCAGGCCGTCGGTGGCCTACACCCGCACTCTGTCCCGTGACCGCCTGTTCTTGCACGGTCTCCTGCACGAACCGCGCGACGAGCCCTACAACCCGTCGGCGACCACCGCGGTGGCCTTGAGCCACGCGTCCCGCGTCCGGGGGTGCAGGGCGTCGTAGTCGATGGGGCCGCCGGACACGAGGGACTTGTCGTGCGGCACCTCGATCACCGCGCGCGTGAGCGCCCCGAAGTGCGAGCGCAGCCGACCGCGCAGGTCCTTGTCGACCTTGGGCTCGGGGGCGGACAGCACCGTCACCGCCTTGCGAACCGCCTCCTCACGGCCCGACGCACGCAGCGAGTCGAGCGCCCACGCGGCCGACTGAGCGGTGTCCTCCCGGATGGTCGACACGACCACGATCTGGTCGGCGAGGGCCACCGCCGCCTGCCAGTTGGAGGCGCGCATGTTGTTGCCCGTGTCGATGACGAGCACCCGGTAGAACTGCGAGAGCACCGTGTGCAGCGACCGGAACGACGCCGCGTCCACGTTCGACACCGACGCGGAGCTCTCGTCGGACGCGAGCACGTCGAACTGCTCGGTCGGCTGCGTCCGCACGTACTGGTCGAGGTCTCCGATCCGCACCGTCCCGCGGGCCGACAGGCGCGGCAGCGCGCTCAGCAGGTCGACCGCGGTGTTCGTGTGGTCGGTGTGCGACGAGCGCCAGCCGAGCGTGCCGCGCGTCTCGTTGTTGTCCCACGCGAGCGTGTACCCGCCGCGCTGCAGCCCGAACGTCGCGGCGAGCAGCATCGTCGCCGTCGTCTTGTGGGCGCCGCCCTTGGGGTTGATGATCACGACCGTCTTGGGGCCGTCGAGCGTGCGGCGCACCGACGCCGACGCGACCCGGCGGCGCTGCTCGACGCGGCCCGGTCCCGGGGCGATGGTCCCGAACGTGACGCGTCGGACGCCCGCGCGCCAGCCGTGCTCCGCCGGGCCGCCGGACACCGGGTGCCGCGCGGCGAGCAGGTCGTCGAGGGTGGGGAGCTGGCCGGTGTCCCGGGCCTTGTCGCTGCTGCGCGTGCGGGTGGCGGGCGGGGTCGAAGGCGCAGGTGCGGACGCCGGGGGCGTCGCGGCGGCCTCGACGACCGGGGTGGCGGTCGTCGTCGGTGGGGTCGGGGCCGGGGTCGTCGGGGGTGTGACGGCCGGCGACGGCGCCGAGTCCGTGGTGACGGCCGGGACGGGTCCGCTGGTGGCCGCGACCTCGTCGTCCTCGTCCTCGGGCGCCTCGTCGACCACGCCGTCCGGGTGGATCAGCAGCGACCAGACGCCGTCGGGGTCCCGCACCTTGACGGGCAGCGGCCGCCCGGTCTCGCCTGCCAGCTCCGCCACCCGGGCCGTGATGGCCGCACCGGCCTCGGCCAGCGTCGCCAGCTGCACCCGCTCGACGACACCGTCGACCGAGATCTCACCCGTCCCGTCGTCGCGCACCTCGGCGGTGATCTCCGGCACCCGCGCTGGGGTGGCCGGTCCACGGTCGTCGGTGCCCTCGGTCATCGTCACGTCGCTCCTCGGTCGCACGACCAGAAACTACGCTGCCCAGCCTAGGCGCGCATCGCGGAGCCGCAGGCCAGACGCACGGCGGGTCGGCTACTCCGGCTCCCCGTGCACCTCGAACCACACCGTCTTGCCGCCGGGGACCAGGTGCGTGCCCCAGTCGGAGGACAGCGCCTCGACGAGGGCGAGGCCTCGTCCGCTCGGCGCCGTGGGCTCCGGGTGACCGGCCTGCGGGGCGCCGACGCCTTCGTCGGTCACGTCCACGCGCACGTCGTCCCGGTCGATCCGGACCCGCACGTGGATCGAACCGCCCTCGGGCCCGTGCACCACCGCGTTCGACACGAGCTCGCCGGTCAGCAGCTCGACGACCTGGTTCGACACCCCGCCGACGCCCGCCTCCGCGACCGCCCGCATCACCCAGTGCCGCACGGTGCGCGGCGCGGACCGCTCGGCGGCCAGCACCAGCTCGTCGTCGATGATGTGCGCGTCGCGCCGACGCGCGCTCGCCGCACTCCTGAGGTCCCGGACGTCACCCACCCGTCAAGGGTGCCCGAGTCCGGCCGCCTGCGCCGGGCGGGACCATCCGCACGTGCGGGTGAACGGCACATGCTCGGGGTGCCACGTCCGGGTGACGGCGGGCGGGTGCGTCACGCGGTGCGGTTGTGGATCACGGCCGCCCGACGACGGCCGACCCGGTGGTGCCGGACCGTCAGCAACGCCGCCGACGCGAGGCCCACCGTCGAGGTGGCTGTCCACCAGAGCCCCTCGGTCGAAGCCCGTCACCTCGCGCCGCTCAGCCTTGGTCGACGCGCGCATCGGAGTCATTGCCCAGTCGCACCATCACGATCACGCCGAAGCTTCTGCAACAACGCGTAGGTATTGCCCGTCGGATCGATCTCGGAAGACGCGACGACATCTCCCAATTCGCCGTACTCGACGGAGCTGACGAGGATTCCGAACTCGAAGTACGCCTCACGCGTCACGGATCCGTCGTCACCGTAATCTCTCGACCACCCGTGCAGTGCGTTGTGGCGGTAGCTTGCTTCCGCAAGGATCGAACCCGTCGCGCTGATGTCGCGAGAGATGCCCTCTTGGACACCGTCGAGGAACCTCACCTCCGAGACGACGCCTTCCTCCGAGTGCTCGTACGCGATGCCGGTGACCTTCTCACCTCGCCACCTGTGCGTGAGTTCGGAATCAAACTCGATCTCATGGTCCGGGACTCTGGCCTCAGGCTCTCCAACGGCCGCGCCGCGAAGACGCAGATTGTCCAGCATGACGTCCTCGACAATTGCCCCTGGCCGTGCGAACAATCCTTGATTGACATGCGGGAGCATCCCCCAGGTCAGCGCGACCGCGTCTGCGCCACCAGCCCCACGAGGTTCCCCTCGCTGTCCCGCACGAACGCCTGCCACTCGTCGGTCCCGGCGGGCCCGAGGGTGTCGTCCTCGTGGCTGAAGATCACGTGGGGCTCGGACTCGACCACCACCCCCTGCGCGCGCAGCCGCGAGACGGTCGCCGGCAGGTCGTCGACCCGCAGGTAGAGCAGGGCGGACGGCGCGTTCACGTCGAGCAGCAGCCGCACCCCGTCGAGGTCGAAGAACAGCAGCCCGGGCGGGTCGAACCGGGCCGTCGGGGGCGCGCCCAGCAGGTCCGCGTAGAAGGCGGCCGCACGGTCGAGGTCCGTCGCGCGCTGCGCGACCTGCACGAGGCCCATGCCGTCCATCGTGCACCCCTGACCTGCGTCTGAGGTACCTCAGAGACGCCTCAGACAGAAGCACTCCCCAGGACCCGTCGGTCGACCGATCCGGGGACCCCCACCTCACGCGCAGAGTCAGGGTCGTCGGAAGAACGTCCACATGTGCACGGCAACGAGGAGCATCACCATGACCGAGATCTGGGGACCCGCGCTCGACGCACAGGTCGCGTTCCACCGCGAGGAGCTGCAGCGCGCGGCCGGGCGCCGGCCGAAGCGTGCCCGTCGTCAGCCCGACGACAGCCGTCAGCGCACCGCGAAGGCGTCGGGGGGCGCCGTGCGTGGGTGGCTGCTGCGAGGATCAGGGGTATGGCACGTGGCCCGATGAGCACCCCGTTCGTGGCCCGCGCGGAACAGGTGTCCGACCTGATGGACGGCCTGGACCGCGCGGGCCGTGGCGTGCCCGGGCTCGTGCTCCTGGCGGCCGACGCGGGGGTCGGCAAGACGCGTCTGGTGCGGCATGTCGCGGAGCTCGCGACGGCGACCGGGGCGCGCGTCGTCGTGGCGCACTGCGTGGACCTCGGCGAGATCGGGCTGCCCTACCTGCCGTTCTCGGAGGCCCTCGCGCAGCTCCGCGAGGTCGACCCCGACACGGTCGGCGCGGTGGTCCAGGAGCGGCCCGTCCTGGCCCGGCTGCTGCCGGGAGGAGCGCCCGAGGAGGACGGCGGGGACGACCGCGCGGGCCGCCTGCAGCTGTTCGACGGGCTCACGGAGGTGCTCGGGGCCGTCGGCCGGGAGGGCCACCCGCTGCTGCTCGTGCTGGAGGACCTGCACTGGGCGGACGCGTCGAGCCGGGACGTGCTCCGGTTCCTCGTTGCCCGGCTGCGGGACCAGCACGTGCTGGTCGTGGCCACGTACCGCACGGACGACCTGCACCGGCGGCACCCGTGGCGGCCCGTCGCCGCCGAGCTCGCCCGGCACCCGCGGGTGACCCGCATGGACCTGCCCCCGTTCACGCCCGACGAGCTGCGCGACTTCACCATGGCCGTGACCGGCGGCCCCGTCGAGGAGAGCACGCTGCACCGCGTGCAGGACCGGTCGGAGGGCAACGCGTACTTCGCCGAGGAGCTCCTGGAGGCCGGCGAGGACGGCGACGCCCTGCCGTGGTCGTTGGCGGACGTGCTGCGCAGCCGCCTCGAGGTGCTGGACCCCGCCGTGCAGCGGCTCGTGGGCGTGGCGTCCGTGGCGGGCCGGCGGGTCTCGGAGCCGTTGCTGCGCGCCGCCGTCGCGGCCGCCGCGGACCCCCTGCTCGGCACGCCCGGGGCCGTCGACGTCGCGCTGCGTGAGGCCGTCGCGCACCACGTGCTGGGCGGCGAGGACGGGCGGATCGCGTTCCGGCACGCCCTGCTCGCGGAGGCCGTCTACACCGACCTCCTGCCCGGCGAGCAGTCGAGCCTGCACCGCGCCTACCTCGCGGCACTGTCCGCCGACCCGTCGCTCGGCCCGTCGTCCCAGCTCGCGTTCCACGCGGTGCGCGTGCCCGACATCCCGACGGCGCTGCGGGCGTCGCGTGACGCGGCGACGCAGGCCCAGCAGGTGCTCGCGCCCGTCGAGGAGCTCCGGCACCTCGAGGTCGTGCTGCGCCTCTGGGAGGGGGCGGGCGACGCCGAGGCGCTGCTCGGGGAGTCGCACGTCGACGTGCTGTCCGCCGCCGCCGAGGCCGCGAGCCTGGCAGGTCAGCCCGAGCGCGCGGTCCAGCTGTCGCGTGCCGCGATGCACGGTGCACCCGAGGGCAGCGAGCAGCGGGCCGCCCTCCGGACCTGCCTGGCGCGCTACCTGCTGGGCCTCGACGACATCCGCGACGCGCTGCACCAGGCGGAGCGCGCCCTCGACGACCTGCCCGCCGCGCCGTCCCCGAACCGCGCGTGGGCGCTCGCGACGTACGCGCGTGCCGCGCTCAACGCCGACCTCGACGACGAGGCGACCCAGGCCGCGACCGAGGCAGCCGACATGGCCAAGGCGATCGGCGCCGCCGACGCGGAGTCGGACGCGCTGACGTCGCTCGCCGTGCTCGTGGTGCACGACGCCGACCGGGCCGCCCAGCTGCTCGCCGACGCCCTGGAGCGCGCCCGGGCGGCGGGGGACGTCGCGACCGAGCTGCGCAGCACGTTCAACCTCGCGAGCCACCACTACTACGCGGGCGAGCTCGCCCAGTCGATCCGGGTCCTCGACGCCGGCACGGTCCGCGCGCGCGAGACGGGCACCGCGTGGAGCCCCTACGGCGTCCAGCTCGTGGTGTTCGGGCACCTGTTCCGGTACGCCACCGGCGACCTGACCCCCGTGCCGACCCGTGGCGTGGTCCCCGACGAGATGGTCGCGGCGCTCCAGGCCACGGCCCTGTACTCGGCGGTCGCGCGGGGTGACGAGGACGCCGTCGAGCGGGGGCGCAGCCTCGAGCGCGCGTGGGGCCTGGACGGGTACGTGGCACTCGTCGGCGGCGGGACGACCACCGACGCGCTCACCTGGCGCGGCGAGCTCGACGAGGCCGTCGCGCTCGTGCAGCGCACCATCGACTACCTCAGCAAGGCGTGGACCGACTCCTTCCTCGGCGGCATCTGGCTGTGCGCCCTGGGGATGGCCGCCCTGGCCGACGCCGCCGCGCAGGAGCGGCTCGTCGGCAAGGACGTGACGCCGCGCCTGGAGGCCGGCGAACGGCTGCTCGCCCGGGCCGCGCGGACCGCGGACATCGGCCGGCCGCGCGGCGGCGTGCTCGGGCCAGAGGGCCGCGGGTGGCTCGCCCGCGTGCACGCCGAGCACGCCCGGCTCGTCGGCACCAACGACCCCGAGCTGTGGCGCGCGGCGCTCGCCGAGTTCTCCTACGGCTACCGGTACGAGCAGGCCCGCACGCGCTGGCGGCTCGCGGAGTCGCTGCTGGAGCAGGGCTCGCGGGACCTCGCGCACGACGAGGCGGCGCTGGCCCTCGCCGAGGCGGTCGAGATCGGCGCGGAACCGCTCGCCACGGCCGTGCGGGGCCTGGCCCGGCGAGGGCGGCTGGACCTGCCCGGGGTCCGGGCCGGCGGGACCGACGTGCTCACCGCGAGGGAGGCCGAGGTGCTCGCGCTCGTCGCGCACGGGCTCTCCAACCGGCAGATCGGCGAGAAGCTGTTCATCTCCGGCAAGACCGTCTCGGTGCACATCTCGAACCTGCTGGCCAAGCTCGGGGTGTCCGGGCGGGCGGAGGCCGTGTCGGTGGCGCACCAGCGGGGGCTGATCGGGACGGACTGAGCGGGACCGGCGTCCAGCATCCCTGGGCGGGTGTCGGTGGGCTGCCCTACGTTGGCTGCATGTCGCCGTCCGCCACCCCTGCCGTCGAGCTCGAGGTCCGTGGGCGCACCGTCCGCGTGAGCAGTCCCGACAAGGTGTACTTCCCTGAGCGCGGGATCACGAAGCTCGACGTCGTGAACTACTTCGTGTCCGTCGGCGACGGCATCCTCGGTGCGCTGCTGGACAGGCCGACCACGCTCGAGCGCTGGCCCAAGGGCGTGTTCGAGGGGGCCAAGCTCGCCACCCGCATGGACTCGTCGGGCGACGCGTTCTACCAGAAGCGCGTCCCGCAGGGGGCGCCCGAGTACGTCAAGACGGCCCGCATCGCGTTCCCGTCCGGCCGGACGGCCGACGAGGTGGCGCCCAGCGAGCTCGCCGTCGTCGCGTGGGCCGCGAACCTCGGCACCCTGACGTTCCACCCGTGGCCGGTGCTGGGCGACGACGTGGAGAGCCCCGACCAGATGCGGATCGACCTCGACCCGCAGCCCGGCACCGACTTCTCCGACGCCGCACGCGTCGCCCCGCACGTGCGCGAGCTGCTCGCCGAGCACGGCATGGAGGGCACACCCAAGACGTCCGGCGGCCGGGGCATCCACATCTTCGTGCCGATCGAGCCGCGCTGGTCGTTCGTCGACGCGCGCCGGGCCACCATCGCGTTCGGTCGCGAGCTCGAACGGCGAATGCCCGACGAGGTCACGATGAAGTGGTGGAAGGAGGAGCGCGGCCAGAAGATCTTCGTCGACTACAACCAGATGGCCCGCGACCGCACCATCGCCTCCGCCTACTCGATCCGCACCAACCCCCGCGCCACGGTGTCGGCGCCGCTGCGCTGGGACGAGGTCGGCGACGTGCACCCCGACGACTTCGACGTCCTCACCATGCCCGCCCGGTTCGCCGAGGTCGGTGACCTGTTCGCCCCGCTCGTCGCGCACGCCGCTCCCCGCTACTCGCTGGAGTCGCTGCTGGAGCTCGCCGACCGGCAGGAGGCCGACGAGGGGCACGGCGACCTGCCGTACCCGCCCGAGTACCCGAAGATGCCCGGCGAGCCCAAGCGCGTGCAGCCGAGCAAGGACCGTGACCGGCCCCGCTGACGACCGGCCCGACGACCGGCCCGAACGCCCACCCGAGGACGCCACCGCCGACGCCGCGTCCCGCGGAGCGGTGGGAGCGGACGACCCGGTCACCTACTCGTCCGCGCGCGGCCGGTGGGTGCTCCTCGCGACCGTGCTCGGCTCGGCGATCGCGTTCATCGACGCCACCGTCGTCACGATCGCCCTGCCGAACATCGCGGACGACCTCGACGCCGACACCGCGGACCTGCAGTGGACGGTCAACGCCTACGCGCTCACGCTCGCGGCGTTCCTGCTGCTCGGCGGCTCGCTGGGCGACCGGTTCGGGAGGCGTCGGGTGTTCCTCGTCGGGGTCGTGTGGTTCGCGGTCGCGTCGCTCGGGTGCGCGCTCGCGCCGTCGATCGGGCTGCTCATCGCGGCCCGGGCGCTGCAGGGCGTCGGCGGGGCGCTGCTCACGCCGGGGTCGCTGGCGATCATCCAGTCGACGTTCTCGGGCGAGGACCGTGGGCGGGCGATCGGGGCCTGGTCGGGGCTCGGGGGCATCGCCGGGGCGGTCGCCCCGTTCCTCGGCGGCTGGATCGTGCAGTTCACGTCGTGGCGGTGGGTGTTCGGCATCAACCTGCCGCTCGCCGCGCTCGTCGTCGCCGTCACCCTGCGGCACGTGCCCGAGAGCGCGGACCCGGAGGCCGCGAAGACGCTCGACGTCGCGGGCACGGTGCTCGGAGCGCTCGGCCTCGCCGGCCTGACGTACGGGTTCACGAGGTGGACGTCCGTCGGCACCCCGGACGCAGTCGTCGTCACCACGGTCGTCGGCGGCGTGCTCGCCCTCGTCGCGTTCGTCCTCGTCGAGGCCCGGGCCACCGCCCCGTCGCTGCCGCCCGCGCTGTTCCGGTGGCGACCGTTCGCCGGCACCAACGCGGCGACGCTGCTCATCTACGCGGCGATCTCCGGGCTGTTCTTCTTCCTCGTCGTCACGCTGCAGGTCGTGTCCGGGTACTCGCCGCTCGCGTCGGGCATCGCCCCGCTCCCCGTCACCGCGCTCATGCTGCTGCTCTCGCCCCGGGCGGGGGCGCTCAGCCACCGGATCGGGCCGCGGCTGCCGATGACCGTCGGTCCGCTCGTGTGCGCGGTCGGCGCCGGGATGCTGTCGACGATCGGGGCGGACGCCCCGTACGTCACGCACGTGCTGCCGGGCGTGCTCGTGTTCGGGCTCGGCCTGTCCGCGACGGTCGCGCCACTGACCACCACGGCGCTCGCCGCGGCCCCCGACCGGCTGGCCGGGGTGGCGAGCGGCGTGAACAACGCGGTCGCCCGGATCGCCGGCCTCCTCGCCATCGCGGTGCTGCCGCTCGTCGCGGGCGTCGGCACGTCCCTGACCGACCCGGTGACGCTCGGGCCGGCGTACCAGGTCGCGCTGCTCGTCTGCGCGGGGCTGCTCGCGGGGGGCGGCGTGATCTCGTGGTTCACCGTGCCGAGCAGCGCGGACGCGGTCCGGCCCCGCTGAGCGCCGGCGCGTGTCACCCGGCGAACTCGAAGTGCCAGTACTCCGGGTTCGAGCCGTTCTGCTTCGCCCACGACGGCACGACCCAGCCGTACGACGGCCCGTGGCTCACCAGCCAGTCGCGCTGCGGCGTCCCGTACCCGTACTCGCAGGGCAGCTCGGGGACGTCGAGCGCGAGCCCGGTCCCGTGCGAGGAGGTCCCGGGCACGGCCGCGACGGTCCCGAGGGCGTCCCGCATGGCGACCTGCGTGTCGTAGTCCCGGTACGTGAGGTCGAGGTCGAGGTGGTGGCCGAAGGCGGCGACGAACGCGGCGTCGAGCCGTTCGAGGGCCGCCGCCGCGGACGTCTTCAGGTAGTACGGCGTCCCGTGCGGGTCGACGTCCCAGGAGATCGCCGCGAGGGCCGACGGGGGCAGCCGGCCGTTGGAGCCGTCCCCGCCCTCCGTCGGGGGCGACGTGTAGAACGGCGGCCCGGTGTAGGTGGTCTCGCACGACGGCGCCTTCGCGGCCGACGAGCCCGACGAGGGCGCCGTGCCGGTCGACGCGGGCGGCTTCGCGGCCGCGGCCGCCTGCTGCGCCACCCACGCGTCGTGGGACGCCTGCACGGCGGCGGTGGCGGCACCGATCCGTGCGACGGTCTCGCGGACCGTCCGGGGGGACACGGCCGCCGGCGCCTGCGCGGCGGCGAGCTCGTCCGCGAGCGCCTGGCGCGTGGCCTCGTCGGTGACGGTCCCGTCCGTCGCGGCGAGGAGGTCCGACCCGCCCGTGAGGGCGACGGCGAGCGCGTCGGCGGCCGACCCCTGCACCCCGAGCGTGCCCGCCAGCACCCCGGTCATGTCGTCGAGCACCTGCGCGGAGGCGTCGTCCTCGGACGCGGTCACGGCACCGGCGACCCGGGCCTCGGCCGCGGAGCGCGCATCGGCCGCCTGCTCGACGCGCTCGGCCCGGACCCACGCGCCGCCCGTGACGGCACCGCCGACGAGGACGACGGCGGCGGCGGCAGCGACGACGCGGTGGACCATCACCTCTCCGAGGGCGGGCGGACCCGCACCCAACCGGCGCGGTGTCGCCCGTCAGGCTAGCCGCCGCCGCCGGGTGCGCACCCGGCGACGACCCGGACGTGCACCCGACGACGGCGGCGGCCCCCCACCGGCCCGCACCGTCGGGCGTGCCCCCTCGGTGCGGGCCGGCCCCGAGCCCGGTACGGCGACATCCCCCCGAACGCGCCGCCCCGGTGGATCTCAGCCCACGAAGCGCCGCACGAAGTCCAGCGCGGTGCTCGCGACCTCCTGCCAGCCCGAGTCGATGGTCAACGAGTGCCCGCGACCGGCCATCTCGACGATCTCGGTGACGCCCTCGTTGCGCCGCTGACGCTTGTACGCGGCGTTCGCGATGGCCCACGGCACCGTGTGGTCGTGCTCGCCGGACACGATGAGCAGCGGGCCGCGGGCCGGGTTCTTGCTGCTGACCTTGGCCTCGGACCACGGGTTGAAGTTCGCGGCGGCCGCCTGGAAGATCGGCTCCCCCGAGCCGGGCACGGCGTAGGTGTCGTACAGCTCCTTCGCCTCTGCCTCGTCGACCACGTTGGCGAACGCGTACCGGAACTGCTCGTAGGTCAGCGGCACGGCCCGGTGGCGGTTCGCCGGGTTGCCGAGCACGGGCGACGCGGACCGCAGGGCCGAGACGGGCAGCGGCAGCACGCCGCGGAACGGTGCAGGGTCGATCGCGACCGACGCGACGGACAGCCCCCGTCCGGCGACGATCTGCGTGAGCAGACCGCCGAACGAGTGCCCGACGACGGCCGGCTTGATGGTCAGCCGCTCGAGCACGGCCTCCACGTGGTCCGCGATGTCCCCGACGCCCTTGCCCGCGAACACGTCGGGGGCGGCGTTCGCCTCCTCGACGGTGCCGGGGTCGTCGGGCCAGCCCGGGGCGATCGTCGCGAAGCCCGCCTCCTCGAAGTACGTCCGCCACCGGTCCCAGCTGTTCGGCAGCAGCCACAGCCCGTGCACGAACGCCACCGGCTGCAGGCCGCTCGCGTTCGCCCGCTCGATCTCGTCCAGCTCGTGCACCGTGAGGGTCATGCGACCAGCGTCGGCGCAGGTGGGGCGTGGTGCATCCGTCAGCTGACGTAGGGCTCCGCGAGCGCCCCGAGGCGGGCGAGCTCGTGCCGCGAGGTCACGCCGAGCTTCGGGAACAGCCGGTACAGGTGGGTGCTGACGGTGCGGCTGGACAGGTAGAGCCGGTCGCCGATCTCCCGGTTCGACAGCCCGGCGGCGGCGAGCTGGGCGACCTGGCGCTCCTGCGGCGTGAGGGCGTCGAGCGCGTCGGGGACCCGACGCCGGACGGTCTCGCCGGAGGCACGCAGCTCCTCCCGGGCCCGGTCCGCCCAGGCGAGGGCACCGAGCGCGTCGAGCTGCTCGGCCGCGACGCGGAGCCGGCTGCGGGCCTCGACGACCTTCCGACGACGGCGCAGCCACGACCCGTGCGCGAGGAGCAGCCGCGCCCGGTGGAACGGCCAGGCGGCCAGGTCGGTCGCGAACGCGGCGGTGAACAGCGGCTCGGCGGCGTCCCGGTCGGCGAGCAGCGGCGCGGCGGTCGCGAGCCCGACGCCCAGCGCGGGCGAGCCGGTGCGTGCCTGCAGGTCCGCGAGGTCGGCGATGAGCTCGAGCGCCTCGGTCCGGCGGCCGGCGTGCACGGCGGCCTCGGCGAGGTCGAGCACGACGAACGTGCGCGACTGCGGGTGGAAGGCCACGTCCGACGGGTCGAACACGCGCCGCAGGTGGTCGAACGCCTCCCCGGGGCGCCGGGAGCCGAGGACGGCGAGCCCCCGGGCGATCTGCGCGAGCGACAGCAGCGTGCTGGCGCCGAGCGGGACGAGCTGCGCCTCGGCCTCCGCGACGGCCGCGAGCGCGTCGTCCTCGTGGCCCAGCACACCCGTCGCGGCCGCGCCGGCGAGCCGGGCGACGGCGTCCCAGCGCGCCTTCGACGACACGGCGGTGAGCCGGACCGCTTCGTCGGCGAGCACGGCCGCCCGTCGGCCCCGGCCCGCGTGGACGGCTGCCCACGCGTAGCCGGTGAGCAGCTCGGTGAGCATCCCGACCCGGCCCCGGGCACGGACCATCGGCTCGGCGGCGGCGTACAGGTCGAGCGCCCCGTCGTACGCGCCGACCGCGGTGGCGACGGTGGCGAGCAGCGCGACGTCACGGGGGCCGGACGCGGCGGTCGGCGTGTACCGGCGGAGCGCGGCCAGCACCTCGGGTCCGCTGCCGTCGGGGTCGACGTAGGCGAGGACGGCGAGGCGGCGCGGCTCGTCGGCGGGGACACGCAGCCCGCGTGCCACGGCGACGACCTCGTCGCGCACGTGCTGCGGCGGCAGCGACCAGTACACGCGCAGGGCCATCGACTCCAGCACGTCGAGCGCGATCTCGTCCTGGCCGGTCGCCGCCAGGCGCCCGGCGAACCGCAGGAACGCGGGCACCCGCTCCCCGCCCGTCCACCCGGTGTCCCGCAGCGACTCGTCGAGCCAGGACAGCCGGGCGGTCGTCAGCGGGTCGGCGGCGTCCTGCGCGGCGGCGTCGAGGTGCACGTCGACGAGCCGGCGGCGGCCCAGCAGGTACGCGGCCTCGGCGGCGTCGAGGTGGCCGTGCGCGCGGCTGGTCGCGTCGACGTGCAGCTCGGCGGCCCGCTCGAACGCCGACAGCGCCACGTCGGCGAACCCCCGGCGCATCGCCGTGCGGCCCGTCTCGTGCAGCTCGTGCGCGAGGGCTCCGTCGGGGCCCGTGGTCGCGGCGGCCCTGTGCCACAGGGCCCGCGCGGGGTCGACGTCCGCGAGCGCGTCCGCGAGCGTGCGGTGCGCGGCGGCACGCTCGTCGTCCGTGGCCGACGAGACCACGGCGGCGCGTGCGAGCGGGTGCCGGAAGCGGACCGTGCCGCGGTCGAGGCCGAGGAGCCCGGCGTCGACGGCCGGCTGCAGGCCGGGCGGCGTCGGCAGGGACGGCTCGCCAGGCTCGTGCAGGGCGCTGAGCAGCACGGACGCCCGGGTGGCGGACGGCAGGTCGACGAGCCGCCGGGCGAACGTCTGCTCCAGCCGCGTGGTCAGCGGCAGCTCCGCGACCCGCTCGGGCAGCGGCCCCACATGGGCGCGGACCGCGACGGGCAGCTCGACGAGGGCGAGCGGGTGGCCGTCCGACGCGTCGAGGACGAGCGACCGGGCGTGCGGCCCGAGGTCGGGTGCGGTCCGGTCGAGCATCGTCCGCGCGTCCGCCGGGCCCAGCGGCAGCACCTCCAGCGTGCCGACGCCGACGGCCGCGACCGCGTCGGCCGTGACGGTGCTGCCGGGGTGGTCGGCGAGGGTCGCGAGCAGGGCGAGCTGCTCGTCGGGCGCCCGCCGGGCCAGGGCGAGCAGCACCTCGGCGGACGACGGGTCGACCCAGTGCAGGTCGTCGACGAGGAGCACCGCACCCGTGTCCCTGCCCGCGGACGTCAGCAGCTCGACGATCGCGAGGACCAGCCGGAACGGGTCGGGCGCGGGCTCGTCGGTCGGCGTGAACGCGGCGTCGAGCACGTGCCGCGACGCCGGCGGGAGCGCGCGCACGCCCGCCAGGACGGGCCGCAGGAGCTGGTGCAAGGCGGCGTACGGCATCCGCGTCTCGGTCGGCACGCCGGTGCACCCGAGGGTGAGCACGCCCCGCCGGACGGCGTCCTCGCCGGCCACCGCCAGCAGCGCCGACTTCCCCACCCCCGGCCGGCCGCACAGCACCAGCGCGTCGCCCGTGACGGGCAACCCGGAGACGACGGCCAGCACCGCTGCCGTCTCGTCCCCCCTGCCCACCAGCCGTGCGGCCGCCACGCGCCGATCATGCGCCCACGGACGCCCGTCCACAACGGCGTGTCCGCAGGTCAGACCGCACCGCTCCGCCCGTCCGTCGCCGCGTCGTCACCCGCTCGCGCGGCAGTACCCGCCATCCGGTGGAACCCGACGCGCGCGCCTCAAGCACGACGCGCCGCGCGCCGATCCGCTCACCATGAGCGACGTCCGCCCGACGCTGCCCGCGCCCGGCGCCGGTGCGGCCGGGATGCGCGCGCTGACCACCAACGAGCGCCACCACCTCGACGGGCTGCGCGCGCACGTGCGCACCGGCGGGGTCGACGTGTCGTCACCCGAGGCCGTCGGCGCGTTCGTGCACCGCGTGCACGCGTCGTGGGCCGCGAGCGGGGCGCCCGTGCCCGAGGGCATGGTCGCCGCCCTCGGCGTGGCGCTCGGCGACCTCGTGGTGGCCGGCGCCCGGGGCGCCCGCTGGATGATGCGGACCGCCGGGTCGGGCCTGACGCCAGCCGTCGTCTCCGAGTCCGGCCGTGCGGCAGTGCTCCCGCTCGACGACGTCCGCGGCCGCTGGGACACCGGGTGCGCGCCCGGGTGGGGGGCCGGGTACGTCACGGCGGCCTCCGCCCACCTCGCCGAGCAGGTGGACGCGCCGACGTTCCCGACACCGCGGGCGTCGTCGGAGACCACGACCGCGCACCCTGCGCCCGCCGCCACGACCTCGGGCCCCGGCGGGTCCCTGGTCGCGTCGTCGGTCGGGTCGTCGGTCGAGGCTGCCGGGGCGGTCGGGTCGTCGGTCGGGGCTGCCGGGGCGGTCGCGCCGGTCGCGTCGGCCGGGTCGTCGTACGCGCCGCCGTCCGCTCCCCCGTCCCCGTCCCCGTCTCCCTCTCCCTCTCCGTCACCGTCCCCCTCCCCGCACGCCTCCTCGCACGCGTCACCGGCGCCGGCCGGGTCGGCCGCCCCGCAGCCGCCCCGCACCCCCGCCGACCTGCCGTACCCGCCGTCGCCGTCCGCGGCCGGCCTCGCGCTGCGGGCGCTCGAGCGCCTCCTCGACACCGTCGTCGCGGGACCGGAGACGGTCCGTCCGTTCGCGGTGGTCGAGTCGGGCGGGAGGGCCGAGGTCGAGGAGTTCGACGACACGCCCGCCGCCCGCGCGTGGGTCCGGGCCTCGGGTGCGTCGTGCGCGGCCGTCGCGTGGGTGGGCACGCTGCCCGACGACGGGTCCCCCGCGGTGCTCGTCGAGGCGTGCGACGCCCGCCGGCCGAGCCTGCGCGTCGCGCACCAGTACGCGCCTGCCCGGTCGGCGGGCACCGGTCGCGCACGCCCCGCCCGCCCGGTCGGCGAGCCGCTCGTCCTCGGGAACGGTGCGCCCCTGCTCTGAGCGGCCCGGGAACCGTCGTCGGGTGCCGCCCGTTGGAACAGGGTCCCGCCGCCGACCGTAGGAGCGCCCGTGGGCATCCCCGTCACGTCCGTCGACCCCCTGCTGCCGACCGTCGCGTCCCCCGGTTCGACCGCGGCCACGACGTTCGACCCGGCCGCCGACCCCCGCACCGAGCTCGAGCGGCAGGTCACCGCCTACGTCGAGCTCGGCTTCCCCGCCCTCCTCGGGATCACGGACGACGAGTTCCGGGCGCGCGTCGCCCCGCTCGCCTCGGTCGCTCCCGCAGCGCCCGCGACCCCGGCCGTGCCCGGTGACGGTGCCGCGTTCGTGCTCGTCGTCCCGGGCCTCGACGTCAACGACACCGCCCCCGCGATGCGTCGCGGGTCGCGGCTCGGGGTGTCCGTGATCGACCGCGACGAGGCGCCCACCTACCGGCCGCTGCCGGGCCTCGACGTCCCCGTGGAGCCGTACCTCCTGGTCGACGTCGACACGGGTTCGGAACTCTGCAACGTCCGCCCGGAGGACGCCCTCGTCACCGTGACGGGCCGCGGGCGCACGCCGCTGACGATCGACGAGGGCGTCGCGGTCGTCGTCGTCCGGCCCGACCTGCTGCGGCCCAACAAGTGCTTCTCGCTCATGGGCTCCCGGACGGGCACGAACCAGCGTGTGCCCGCGGTGTGGATCAGCGAGCGCCGGGCCAAGCTCGGCTGGTGCTGGGACCGCAACCCGCACACGTGGCTCGGGGCGGCGTCCGCTGCCGGGCGGGCCGGCACGTCCTAGGCTGCGGCCATGCGGTTCCGGACGACGATCCTGCTCAGCGGCAAGACGGCCACCGGCATCCCCGTGCCCGACGACGTGGTCGCGGCGCTCGGCCGCGGCAAGCGCGTCGCGGTCGTCGTGACGCTCAACGGCCACTCGTACCGGAGCTCGGTCGCGCCGTACAACGGGCAGAACCTCGTCGCGCTCAGCGCCGAGAACCGGGCCGCCGCCGGCGTCGAGGGCGGGCAGGAGGTCGAGGTCGACCTCGAGGTCGACGACGCGCCACGGACCGTCGCGGTGCCCGACGACCTCGCCGCCGCCCTGGCCGGCCCGGCCCGCACCGCGTTCGACGCGCTCTCGTACAGCCGCCAGCGCGCGATCGTCGAACCGATCGAGGCCGCCAAGACCCCCGAGACCCGAGCGCGCCGCATCACGAAGGCGGTCGAGGACCTCTCCTGACCCCACCCGCTCATCCGCGCCGAGCCCGGCACTCCCGGTCGAGCCCGGCAGTCCCGGTCGAGCTCGGCAGTCGCTACTGCCGAAGTGGGCGGCAGCTGCCGAGCTCGACGTGAACCGGGGTCGTCAGAACTTGTACCAGCGGCTGCCGTAGCGGCGGGTCAGCGAGCGGCCGCTGATGTCGGCCAGCTCGTCGAGGCGAGCCAGCACCGCCCAGCCGGCGCGCCGGGCGGACTGGTCGTCGTCGGCCTGAAACCGCACGGTCACCTTGGCCTGCCCGCGGACGACGGCCACGTCGAACGCCTCGACGGTGACGACGGCCCGCGCGGTCTCGACGGCCTGGGGCAGCACGTCGGGCGCCGCGACGCCGGGCTGGAGCAGCCCGACCGCAGCACTGACCCGGTAGGACGGCACCGCGCCACGCTACCGGCGCGGGCGGCGGTGGAAGCGACTGCGACCCGCCCGTCGGGCCCCGGGGTGGTGGGTACGCTCGCCCTGTCGTCGTCACCACGGGAGAGCACCGTTGACCAGCACACCCACGTGGAAGCCCGCCGAGACCGAGGACGGTGGCCGTGCGTTCACCACCACGATCGGCGACGTCGACGTCCTGGTGCGGTTCACGGGTGACCTGACGGGCACCCTCGACGGCGACTGGGCCGTCACGGACGCGGACGACGCCACCCCGCTGCTGGACGGGCACGACCCGGCCCTGGCGGGGACCCGATCGGCCGTGCAGCTCTACGCGTCCCTGACCTCGATCGCGGAGCGGCTCACACCCCTGCTGGCCGCACCGCCGTCACCGGGGGTCGAGTACAAGCTCGTCAGGCTGCCCGTCGGCGACGACGACGCGACGTTCGCGACCGAGGTGGCAGCCACCTTGGGCGCGCACGCGGCCGACGGGTGGCGCCTGGTGTCCGTCGACGACTCGTGGGCCTACCTGGAGCGCCCCGTCACGACCTAACGCGGGGCGATCGGCTGGTCGTCGTCGCCGTCGAGCGTGTCCTCGAGACGCGCGTACAGGAGCGAGTGCACACGCTCGACCTGCGGGATGTCGTCGAACTCGAGCGGGTCGTCGGACGCGGACTCGATGATCAGCGTCCCGGTGCGCAGCATCCGGTCGACCGGGCCGTGACGGAACTGCACCGAGTTGATGCGCCGCACCGGGATGTCGATGCCGGACCGGGTGACGACGCCCTTGCGGAACATCACCCGCCGGTCCGTGATGACGAAGTGCGTGGTGCTCCATCCGACGAGCCGGACGAGGAACAGCACGAGCGCCGCGAGCCAGACGACCCCGAGGGCGACCTGCAGCGGCGTACGCGCGCCTCCTCCGACCGAGTCGCTGGTGCCTGCCCACACAGCCCCCCAGCCGCACAGGCCGGTCACGACGAGCAGGAGCAGCCCGGGGCCGAACAGCGCCTTGACGTGGGGGTGGTCGTGGACCACGACCTCCTCGCCCGGGGTCAGCACGTCCTTCGGGTAGCTCACGGGTCTCCTCGTCGGGGTCGTCGGCCGGTCTCGCCGACGGCAGCATGCCACCTGACGGGGGCTGCTGTCCGGACCGCAGCACGCCGCTCCGCGCGCGCCGCGACCGTGCTCGACCGCGGATCCACGAGGATGTGCGCATGCTCACCGCCGCCGAGGTCCTGAAGGCCAAGTTCGCCGCGACGAAGTTCCGCGAGGGCTACGACCAGGACGAGGTCGACGACTTCCTCGACCGGGTCGCCGTCACGCTGCGGGCCCGCGAGAGCGGGACGGTCCTCCCGGACGCGCTCACGGTCGCGGACGTCGAGGCGCGTCGGTTCACGACGACGAAGTTCCGCGAGGGCTACGACGGAGCAGCCGTCGACGACTTCCTCGCAGAGGTGGCGCGGACCCTCGGCGAGCCGCCGCCCGTCGTCGCGAGCCCGTCTGTGGCGAGCCCGTCCGTCGCCGGGCCGGTGCCCGGTCTCATCGAGCAGAAGTCGGGCTGGCGGCGCTTCTTCGGCGGCTGACCCGTCGTCGGCTGCGGTGCAGACCAGGGGCGAGCCGCGTGGCGGTGGTCTCCCGGCTCGTGCGGGCGGGGGGAACGGTCCCTCGCCCTGTCGCGACCTGACATCGCACGGGGCTGTCTCGTCATACAGGTGTCGCGACGACCCCCCGCGGCCGCACGTCAGGCGAAGTCGAACAGCGGCGGGAACACGACCACGACGACCGCGGCCCACAGGGCGTAGACCGGCAGGTACCGGGTCTGCCAGCGCTCGAGCGCCGAGAACGTGCCGACACCGCGCAGGAACCGGGCGCTCCGCCACGCCGAGACCCCGAGGTGCACGAGCAGCAGCAGGTTGAGACCGAGCGCGGCGATCTTGTTGGGGCTCGTGCCGAACTCCGCGATCCGCGTGAGCATCGCGGTCAGCATCACGGCGTCGACCACGAGGGCCGCCCCCACCAGGACGAGCTGGAGCCAGTCGGCGAGGGCCGGCGGAGCGAGCGCGTCGCGGGCCGAGATCGAGTAGAGCAGCAGCGCCACGACCAGCACGAGGATCGCGTCCATCAGGATGAGCAGGTCGCGGTCCACCTCGACGAGGCCGCCGGACGCGATCAGCGCCACGAGGACGGCGAGGAGCATGGCGATGGTCAGCGGCGTGAAGATCCGGGTCAGGACGGGCGCGATGTTCTCGACGACGTCCTGCTTGGCCTCGACGAGCCAGGCGGCGACGACGAGCGCCCCTGGCACGGCGAACGGCATCACCCAGCCCGTGATCACCGGCTCGGGGTCGACGCCCACGAGCTGCAGCACCCCGGCGGTGAGGCCGAGGAGGATCCCGCCGCCGATCGCGAGCAGCGTGAAGTAGATCGCGAGCTCGCCCGTGAACCGCACGAAGTCCATGCGCCGGCCGTCGGAGCGCCACGAGCCCGCGACGTACGCGAGCCCCACCAGCAGCCACAGGACGACGGGCGTGTGGATGATCGCCAGCACCTCGGTCGCCCCCTCGGGGACGAACGGGTACACGTTGAGCACGACGGCGAGCACGACGAACGGCACGGCGATCGCCGCCACGGTCCGCGGGCCGGCCTGGCGCTTCCACCCGAGGTACGCGGCGAGGAACGGCACCACGAGCAGGCCGACGTTGCGCGCGAACGCGGCCTCGTCGTCGCCGAGCCACGCGATCCCGGCCTTCACCGCGACGCCCGCACCGACCGCGAGCGCGATCACGACGGCGAGCTCGCGCCACCGCGGCGCCGGCGAGCCGGCGGACTCGTCGGGCACGAGCGCGAGCTGCTTCCACAGCCGTTCCGAGTGCTCACGGGCGTACTCGCGGGAGACGGCGTCGAGGTTGCCGAGGCGCTTGATCGCGACGAGGAACGCCTCGTCGTCGTCGAGCCCGGTCGCGCGCAGGTCGGTCACCTGGCCTCTCAGGTGGTCCTCGAGCTCGTCGACGTCGGCCGACGAGATGACCTGACGCCGGTGGACGTAGCCGCGCCACCTGTCGATCTGCGCCTCGAGCTCGTCGTCGTGCGCCATCACGCCCACCCCTCCACGACCGTGGCGGGCCGCGGCGCCGACTCCCAGACCTGCCGGAGGGCGTCCGCGACGACGCTCCACTGCGCCTGCCGCTCGGCGAGCTGCGCCCGGCCGGTCGGGGTGATCGCGTAGTGCTTGCGGCGCCGGCCGGTCTCGGACGTGCCCCAGGACGACGAGACGTGGCCCAGCCGTTCGAGCCGGTGCAGGAGCGGGTAGAGCATGCCGTCCGTCCACTGCATACGCCCGCCCGAGAGCTCGCCCACGCGCTTGAGGATCGCGTACCCGTAGAGGTCGCCGTCCGCGAGGATCCCGAGCACGAGGGGTGTCGCCGAGGCGGCGACCAGGTCCTTGTCGATGCGCAACGACGTCTCCTCTACCTTGATGTGCTAGGTATCAAACCCTAGCGGCTCTAGGTATGGCAACGGCCCGCCAGGCGGGTGATCGTGCGTGCGGTCCGGCTCGTCCTCAGCGGTAACGCTCCACGAGCGCGTCGCCGATCGAGGCCAGGCGGCCTCGCACCTCCGGAGGGCCGGTCACCTCGACCCACTCCACGAGCCCGGAGAGCTCGCCCGCCATCACGTACTCGTCCTGCCCCCGGATCACGACCTCGACGCGCCCGTCGGACGTGGGACCCCCCACCTCGAGCCGGTCGCCGAACGCCATCCGGAGCACGCCCGTCCCGTGGGGCACGCAGACCGCACGGACCTCCAGGGGCATCCGCCTGCGGTCGACCTCGTCGGCGATCTCGCGCCAGCTCTCGGCGAGGTCGAAGTCCTCGGGTCGGTGCACGGGATCGCCGGTCGGGTCGACGGAGGACACGCGGTCGACCCGGAAGGTCCGCCGGCCGGCCTCGGTCTGGGCGACGAGGTACCACGACGGACCCTTGGCGACGATGCCGAGCGGGTGCACGGTCCGCTCGGTGTCGACGCCGTCGCGGTCGACGTAGCCGAGCCGCACCTGGACGCCGCGGATCGCCGCGTCCTGAAGCTCGTCGAGGAACCGAGGCACCCGGTGCTCGACCCGGCTCGACCCCCAACGGCGCGGGTCCGTGACCAGCGACGACGCCGCCGCCTCCGCCGGCACCCGGAACGGCTCGGGCAGCGCCCGGACGAGCTTGCGCAGGGCCGCCTTGACGGCCGGGGTCGCAGCCGAGGCCGGGCCGGCGACCAGGAACAGGGCGCGGGCCTCGCTCGCGGTCAACCCGGACAGGTCGGTGCGGGCGCCGCCCACGAGGCGCCAGCCGCCGCCCCGGCCCTGCATCGAGTACACGGGCACCCCGGCCATGGCCAGGGCGTCGAGGTCGCGGCGGGCGGTGCGCTCGGAGACCTCCAGCTCTCGGGCGACCTCCGCTGCGGTCACCTGCTCGCGCTGCTGCAGCAGGAAGAGGACGGCCATCAGCCGGTCGGCTCGCACCCCGGCAACACTTCCACCAGAACCGGACAGAGGATGGCCGCTTTCGGTCCGCAAGATGGCGCCATGACCTCACCGACGAGTCCCACCACCCACGACCACCTCCACCCTCGGCCGTCGCTCGACTTCCCGGACCCCACCCTCGTGCCGGTCAACGGTGTGGAGCTCGAGGTCTTCGAGGCAGGACGGGAGAACGCGGGACGCCCCGTCGTCCTCTGCCACGGCTGGCCGGAGCACGCCTACTCCTGGCGCCATCAGGTGCCCGCCCTCGTCGCCGCGGGCTACCACGTGATCGTCCCGAACCAGCGGGGCTACGGGAACTCGTCCCGTCCCACCGAGGTGACGGCCTACGACATCGAGCACCTGTCCGGCGACCTCGTCGCACTCCTCGACCACTACGGGTACGACGACGCCACGTTCGTCGGGCACGACTGGGGCGCCATGGTCGTCTGGGGCCTGACCCTGCTGCACCCGGACCGCGTCAACAAGGTGATCAACCTGAGCCTGCCCTACCAGGAGCGGGGGCCGATGCCCTGGATCGAGCTCATGGAGGCGGTGCTCGGCGGCGACTTCTACTTCGTCCACTTCAACCGTCAGCCCGGCGTCGCCGACGCCGTGCTCGACGAGAACACGTCCCGGTTCCTGCGCAACCTGTACCGGAAGAACGAGCCCCCCGCGGAGCCTGCGCCGGGCATGGCGCTGATCAACCTCGCCCGGGCGGACACGCCGCGTGGGGAGCCCGTCATGAGCGACGACGAGCTGGCCGTGCTCGTCTCCGCCTTCGAGTCGTCCGGCTTCACGGGCAGCATCAACTGGTACCGGAACCTGGACCGCAACTGGCACCTGCTGGCGGACGCGGACCCGGTCATCCACCAGCCGACCCTCATGATCTACGGCGCCCGGGACACGGTCGCGAGGTCGGAGAACCTGGCGGCGTTCGTGCCCGACGTGGACGTCGTCACCCTGGACTGCGGCCACTGGATCCAGCAGGAGAAGCCGGACGAGACGAACCAGGCGATCCTCACGTGGCTGGGCGGGCACGACGCCACCTAGAGCGGGTTCGACGCCGTCCGAGGGTCCGGCCGTCAGGCCGGGCCGGGTCCGGCCGTCAGCTGCTCGACGAGGATGTCGCCCTGGCCGGCGTGACGCGCGTACTCCGCGACGAGATGCGTGTACACGTAGCGGAGGCTCACCTCGTCCGCGTACCAGGCGAAGGTCTCGTCGAGGTCGTGGGCCGCCGCGATCTCCCGGGACCGCTCGCACGCCACCAGGAAGTCGCGACGGACCGACTCGATGCTGTCGGACTCGGCGAGCACGAAGCTCTCGTCCACCACGTCCGGGATGCCCACCTCGGCGCGCGGCACGCCCGCGACGCGCGAGTGGAACCACACCCGCTCGACGAACGCGCAGTGCTTCACCAGGCCCAGCGGCATCGTCAAGGACGCGACCAGCCGCCGACGTGCGTCGTCCTCGCTGAGACCGTCCAGCAGGGCCGCGATCTCGGCACGCTGTCGGTCCACCATGCCCTCCAGGAGGACCCGTTCGTCGGCGGTCAGCAAGGCCATGCGACGACCGTAGCCACACCCGCCACGTCGAACGCGGCGCCAAGCGCCGACGGGCAGCCATCAACGTGTGCACGGGACTGCGGCCAGGTGCCCTGACTACCGTGAGGTCGTGGCTCACGACTTGGTCGACGCATGGGGCAAGGCCTCGCGCCGTGACCGCGACATCGACAACGAGGCGGCACAACTGAACGTGACGATCCTCGAACGGTTGCGGCACCAGTGGCAGGACCACGTCCGCCCTGACACCTCCATGTTCACGCTGCAGTTCACCCGCCCTGACGAGACCGGCTACGAGCACACCGAGAGGGTCGACGTCGAATGGGAGGCGCCAGGTCGCGTGCGCCTGGCGCTTGTCCGTGTCGTGCCGCGGCGAGTCCGGGCCAGCTGGCCCAGTGGTCGTCACCGCGGACTTCACCAGGCCCCCAACACGCTGCCCGCCCTCGACGCCCTGCTCGTTCAACTCGCGAGAAGAACAACCAATCCCTGGGGCGCGCGAGGGAGGTCAACGAGCCATTCATTCTTCGAAGGAGCCAGATGAACGTGACCTGGGCCGCGAGCTCGGCGACATCGGGACGCTTCGTCCCGACCGAGGTCACGACTGACATCGTCGACCTCGCCCAGCGCTTCGAAGAGTTGCGCGTCCAGGGCTGCGGGTACCTCGAAGTTCGGCGGGCAAGCGACTTCCCCGTGCTCACGATCGGATTCCGGGGCAACGCGGCCGTCCTCCAGCTGTTTCCCCACCCCGACGCGACCTACCTGCTCGACAACGGGCAAAGCGGCACTGGTTCCGAGCTCGTGCCGGTCATGGACGACTGGATCGAGTTCTCTGCCGATTTCGTGCACGACGTCGGCCAGGCCTGGGCGCTCGTGCAGCAGTTCGCGTGTTCAGGCGACTTCGCATCGCTCGGGCGGTGGAGGGAGCTGTAGGCGGTACCGGGCGAGATGGTCGACGACGGTGCGAACCGACCGCGCGCCTTGAGTTGGTGACGAAAGTACTCACTGAGACCACTACTGGGCCGATGTCCAGTTTCGGGACGCGCTTGACGCTCCCGTCTCAGGAGGCCGTCTGGCGCCCGAGGCCCGACAGGATCCTCGCGATCGAAGGACACGCTTCGATGGCAAGGCCCCTGGGTTTTTCGAACAGGCAAAGCCCACGGTCCACCCGGAGGTTGGTCATGTACTTCTTCGCAGCGGGCTTCATCCTGACGGGTGTGCTTGCGATCGCTGTGCGGCGATGGTTTGCCGGAAAGATGTTGTATGCAAGACGGACACTGGGCTTTCGCTTGCATGGCAATTCCGTCGACGAATTCTCGAAACTTATCCTACTCACCGGTGTCGTGTGGATATTCTTTGGAGGTTCAATTCTCGCCGTCGCGGCCACAGGCTTTCCCGGTCCGCCCGGGTAGAAGCGTTGACCGCTGTCGAGTCGGCGCTCTCGATCGTTCGCGTGGACGCGAACGGGTGGCGGCCGTCGTCTCCACGACCTTCGACACACGGCCGCGTGCCTCTGACTGTCGCGTGGCGTCGAACCGCGAACGGTCCAGGCGCGTCGTGTCAGGGGCCGGCTGGACGGGTGGGGTGCGCGCAGCGAGCGAAGCGAGCGGAGCGCGGGCCCCCGCCCGGGAGGCCGGCCTGCGCGGCGGAGCCCCGCGCTTGAGTCAGTAAGGATCTCAGGAGGCGGTCCCGGTGTCGGACCTGGCCCGCAGGGTTGCTCTAGGAGGTCGTGGATGTCAGTTTCAACGGCAATTGGGTCCGCGGTATTTGTTGCGATCGGCGTGCTGATCATCATCACACGACGGTGGTACGGCGAGAAGTTGCTGCAAGTGCACCGAATGTACCCATGGTCTCGGGATTCAAATCGAGATTTCGTGACGCCACTGCTAGGTCTTGGCGTCGTCATAATCGTTGCAGGATGCCTGATTGCCGCAGCCGACCTCGTAGGGTTTCCCGCGAATTAGTCGAGGTCGATGGAATCGGCGGTGGGCGTCGCCTGCACGACCTGCGGCACACCGCGGCCTGCCTGTGGCACGCGCGCGGCGTCGACCCCCGAACGGTCCAGGCGTGGTGCGGTCACGAGTCGATCGCGACCACGAACCGGTACCTGCATTTCCTCGGCACCGGGGCCGACTCGGCGGGTCTCAGCAGGCTCAACGAGGACCGGGGGTGCGCGGGGGGTGCACGAGACGCGGTCTCCCGGGAACGACAAGCACGAAACCCCCGCCTTCCCAGCCTGTTCGGGCTGGTCAGACGAGGGTTCCGGGTGGAGCCGCCTAAGAGAATCGAACTCTTGACCTTCTCATTACGAGTGAGACGCTCTGCCGACTGAGCTAAGGCGGCGTCGTCGTGATCCGCAGGGACCTCGGCGAGCGCGCCTACTGTACCCGGACCCACGCCCGCTCTCCAAAGCGAGCGGGCGGACCGGCAAGACAGCAGGTCAGACGACGACCCGTGGCGACCGGGTCGCGACGAACGCGAACGTGATCGCGACGGCGTCCTCGACGAGGGCGGCCTGCCAGTCGGGCATCCGCCCGCCCGCCCACGACCGCCACGCGGCCCCGCCGTACGACCCGGCGAACCCTCCGGCTGCCCCCGCGAGCACGGGGACCACCGGTCGAGCGCCCTCGCGCCGGGCGAGCGCCAGCGCACCGCCCGCACCGGACGCCGCGCGCAGCAGGGGCCCGTGGTGCTCCAGTCGGCTGCCGGCGATGGGGAGCTTGTCGGCGACGACCTCCCCGATCGAGGCGACCGTCGCGCCGATCAGGACGGCCCGCCGGCGGCCCTGCGTGAGCGCGGGGGCGGCGAGGCCGAGCGTCGACCGGGCACCCGCGGCCCAGCCGAGCAGGGCGGAGCGGACGACGAGCCCGCCGGACGCCCGTCGACGACGCGCGGTGTCCGGGGAGGTGCGGTGGAGTCCCATCGGGCCACGCTGACCCGGCAGGAGCCATCCGGCAACCGGGGGCGGGTCAGCAGGTCGTGCCCTCCGCGGGCATGGTGCCGGTGAGGAAGTAGCTGTCGACGGCGCCGCCGATGCAGTCGTTGGACGCGCCGTAGGCGGTGTGCCCCTCGCCCTCGTAGGTGAGCAGCTCGCCGGACGAGAGGGTGTCGGCGAGCTTCTGCGCCCACACGTACGGGGTGGCCGGGTCGTTCGTGGTGCCGATCACGAGGATGGGCGCGGCGCCCTCGGCGGCGTACGACGGGAGCGGCGCGACGACGGGGGTGGGCCACTGGGCGCACGTGGTGCCGCTGAACGTGAGGAACTGGCCGACGGTCGGGGCGGCGGCCTCGATGTCGGCGGCCTGGGCGCGCATGTCGTCGAAGTCGGCGCTGTCGCGGCCGTCGGCGCAGTGCACGGCGAAGAACGCCTCGTTCGCGTTCGACGAGTACGTGCCGTCGTCCTGGCGGTCGAAGTAGGAGTCGGCGAGCTGCAGCAGCATCGCGCCGTCGCCGTCCTGCAGGGCGGGCTTGAGGGCCTGCGTGAGCAGGGGCCACAGCGACTGCGAGTAGAGCGTGACGGCGACGCCGTAGAACGCGAGCGACTGGGTGAGGTCGCGGTCGGTGCCGGTGGGCAGCGGGTTGGCCTTGGCCTCGTCGAACAGCTCGCGGATCTGTCCGAGGCCGTGGTCGACGTCGCCGCTGAGCGGGCAGCCCTTGCCGGCCTGGCAGTCGGTGACGTAGGCGCGCAGCGCGCTCTCGATGCCGATGGCCTGGCCCTTCGAGACCTCGCCGGGGGTGAGCGTGGGGTCGAGCGCGCCGTCGAGCACGAGGCGGCCGACCTTCTCCGGGAAGATCGCCGCGTACACGGCGCCGAGCTGCGTGCCGTACGAGTAGCCCAGGTAGTGGAGCTGGTCGTCGCCGAGGGCGGCGCGCATGACGTCCATGTCCCGGGCGGCGCTCTCGGTGTCGACGTGGCCGAGCAGCGGGCCGGTGCGGTTGGAGCACTCCTTGCCGAACTCGCCGTAGACGTCGATGACGTGCTGGATGCCGGCGTCGGTCGAGTAGTCGGGGTCGAACGCGAACAGCTCGTCGAGCTCCGGCCCGTCGGCGCAGCGCACGGGCTCGGAGCGCTGCACGCCGCGCGGGTCGAACGCGACGACGTCGTACTGCTTGCGCACGTCCGCGCCGATGCGCTCCGCGAGGCCCGCGAGCGAGTCGATGCCCGAGACGCCGGGGCCGCCGGGGTTGATGAGCAGCGACCCGATCCGGTCGCCCCCGGTCGCCGTCTGGCGGGCGAGGGCCAGCGAGATCGTGGCGCCCGTCGGGTCCGCGTAGTCGACCGGCACGGTCAGCGTCGCGCACTGCCCCGAGTCGCAGCTGGTCCACTCGAGCTGCTGGTCGTAGAACCTCGCGAGGTCGGGCGTCGGGGCGGCCGTCGAGCTGGGGCTGCCCGTGGGGACGTCGGCCTGGTTCTTGGCGGGCGCGCAGCCGGCGAGCACGAGCGCAGCGACGACGAGCGCGGCGAGCGCGGTCAAGGCCGAGGACCGGCGCGACGGCCGGGAGGGGTCGACGGCGGCGGGGCGGAGGCGGCGCGGGCTGTCGAGTGGCACCCCGCCACGGTAGTCGGCGAACCTGGGCCGCCGGGCCGTGAGGTCGGCCGGCCGGGTGACCTTCACAGGTCCCACCCGCCATCGGCGCGACCGGCCACCCGCACCCGTCAGGCGACGAGGCGGGGCCGGCCGTCAGCCCTGGGGCCGCAGCGCGACGGCCATCGCCTCGACGGCCAGCAGGGGCGCGACGTTCCCCGCGAGCCGCGTGCGGGCCTGCCCGACGGCGTCCATGCGCCGCAGCGTCTGCTCGGGCGTCGACGACCCGGCGAGCGTCCGCACGGCGGGCTCGTGCTCGAGGTTCACGAGCTCGACGCCCGCTCCGAGCTGCACCACGAGCACGTCCCGGTAGAGCGACAGCAGGTCGACCATCGCCCGGTCCAGCACGTCGCGCTGCGCGCGCGTCGCCCGCCGCTTCTGCTCCTCCTCGAGCTGCCGGACCTGCGACCGCAGGGCGGGCGGCAGCGTCGCCGCCCCCTCGGCGCCCATGGTCCGCAGGAGCGCGTTCTTCTCGTCGGCGTCCCGCTGCTCGGTGGCCGCCTTGGCGTCGGCCTGCGCCGTCTCGACGAGCTCCCCCGCGGCGAGCACCGCGTCCCCGACGCCCCGGATCCCGGCGGCGATGCCGAGCACGGCCGACCGGCGGGCGCGCGCCTCGGGGTCGCGGGCCAGCCGCCGTGCGATGCCGACGTGGCTCTGGGCGGCCCGTGCCGCGATCTCGGCGACGGCCGGGTCGATCCCGTCGCGGGACACCAGCAGGGCCGCGACGGCGTCGACCGGCGGCACCCGCAGCGCGACGGACCGGCTGCGCGACCGCAGCGTGACGAGCACGTCCTGCGGGCTCGGCGCGCAGAGCATCCACACCGTCCGGTACGCGGGCTCCTCGATGGCCTTGAGCAGCGCGTTCCCGCTCGTGTCGTTGAGCCGGTCGGCGTCCTCGACGATGATCACGCGCCACCTGCCCTGCGACGGGGACCGCTGCGCGAGCTCGACGAGCGGCCGGACCGTGTCGGCCCGGATCACGACACCCTCGGTCGCGACGACCGTGACGTCCGGGTGGGTGCCGCCCAGGGTCGTGGTGCAGTCGTGGCAGACGCCGCAGCCCTGGCGATCGCACTGCAGTGCCGCCGCGAACGCCCGGGCGGCGTTGGAGCGGCCGGACCCGGGCGGGCCGGTGAGCAGCCACGCGTGGGTCATGGCGGACGGGTCGACGACCGCGGTGCGCAGCGCCTCGACGGCCGGCTCCTGGCCGACGACGTCGTCCCAGACGCTCACGCGGCACCGCCGACCGACGTGGCGCTCTCGTCGAGCCCCACGAGCTCCGCGACGCGCGCACGGACCAGCCCTGCCAGCTCGTCGAGCGGCAGCGTCGCGTCGAGCACGAGCCAGCGCCCCGGGTCGGCCGCTGCCCGGTCGAGGAACGCCTGCCGCGTCCGCCGGTGGAACTCGTCGCCGGCCCGCTCCAGCCGGTCGGGGTCCCCGGTCAGCCGGGACTTCCCCGTCACCGGGTCGAGGTCCAGCAGGACCGTCAGCGCGGGCAGCAGGCCACCGGTCGCCCACAGCGACAGCCGCTCCACCTCGTCGGCCCCGAGGTCCCGGCCGCTGCCCTGGTACGCGACCGACGAGTCGAGGTACCGGTCCGTCACCACGACCGCGCCGCGGTCCAGCGCCGGGCGGACCAGCGACGCGACGTGGTGCGCGCGGTCCGTGGCGTACAGCAGCGCCTCCGTGCGGGCGTCGACGTGGTCGCCGTGCAGCACCGCGTCGCGCAGCAGCTGGCCCAGCTCGGTGCCGCCGGGCTCGCGCGTCAGGACCACCTCACGGCCGAGACCGGTGAGCCACTCGCCGAGCAGCCGGGCCTGCGTGGACTTGCCGGCGCCGTCGCCGCCCTCGAAGGACACGAACAGGCCGGGCACGTCTGAGGTCACGACCGCAAGGGTAGTCGGCGCGTCCGACAGCGACGCGTGCTCACTCGCCCGGGTAGACGACCCCGACGTTCGCGCGGATCTCGTCCATCGTGCGCATCACGTCGAGCGTGTGCTGCCACGTCATGCGCGGGCTCTCGACGTCCCCGGCGGCGACCCGGCGGGCCACCTCCGCGGCCTCGTACTGCAGACCGTGGCGGGAGGGCTGCTCGAAGGTCCACACGCGGCCGTCGAGCCGCTCCAGGCGGAACGACGTCGGGCGGTAGAACTCCCCCGCGACCGTGATGCGCCCCTCGGTCCCGGAGATCGACGCCGTCGTCGGCGTCTTCGCCCACAGCGTCGTCGTGAGCGTGGCCAGCGCGCGGTCCCCGTAGCCGAGGCCGATCGAGATGTGCCCGTCGACGCCCGTCTCGGTCAGCCGCCCGAACGCGTGCACCTCGTCGGGCACGCCGAGGAAGTCGTGCGCCCAGGACACGGGGTACACGCCGAGGTCCAGCAGCGCCCCGCCCGCGAGCGCCGGGTCGAACAGGCGGCTCTTCGGGTCGAACGGGAACGCCTGGCCGTGGTCGGCGACGATGCTGACGATCTCGCCGATCTCGCCCGCGTCGACCACCTGGTGCAGGGCGGCGACGTGCGGCAGGAACCGCGTCCACATCGCCTCCATGACGAACACGCCGGCCTCGCGGGCGGCCGCGAAGACCTCCTCGGCCTCGGCCGCGTTGCGCGTGAACGCCTTCTCGACGAGCAGGTGCTTGCCGGCCTTGATGGCGAGCAGGGCGTGCTCGCGGTGCTCGGAGTGCGGCGTCGCGACGTAGATCGCGTCGACCTGCGGGTCCTCGACGAGCTGCCGGTAGCCGGTGTGCGTCGTCGGGATGCCGTGGGCCGTGGCGAACCGCGTGGCGCGGTCACGGTTGCGGGAGCCGACCGCGACGAGCTGGGCGCGGGTGTGCTGGTTGACGGCGGAGGCGAACTCGGCCGCGATGCCGCCGGCGCCGAGGATTCCCCAGCGGATGGGCGGAGCGGTGCGGGGGTCCTCGGTGCGAGCCATGGCGACGAACCTACCGGCCCAGCCCCGACCGGCAAGTAGCGTGGGGGAACTGGTCGGCGGGAGCGGGTGCGATGAGCGGGTGGGTCGAGCACGTCGTCTGGTGGCACGTGTACCCGCTGGGGTTCGTGGGTGCGGAGCCGGCGGCCGACGACGGCACGGTGGTGCACCACCGCCTCCCTCACCTCGTCGACTGGCTGGACTACGTCGTCGACCTGGGCGCCAACGGCATCGCGCTCGGTCCGGTGTTCGCGTCGAGCACGCACGGGTACGACACCGTCGACCACCTGCGCATCGACCCGCGGCTGGGCGACCGGGCGGACTTCGACGCGCTCGTCGACGCCGCGCACGCGCGTGGGCTGCGGGTGCTGCTCGACGGCGTGTTCAACCACGTCGGCCGCGCGCACCCGCTGTTCGTGGCCGCGCTCGCGGGTGGGCCGGAGCAGGCCCTGTTCCGGCTCCGCCGCACACCCGACGGGTCGGTGGACTGGGACGACTTCGAGGGCCACCACGACCTCGTCGCCCTCGACCACACGAGCCCGGCCGTCGCCGACCTCGTGGCCGACGCGATGATCCACTGGCTGGACGCGGGCGCCGACGGGTGGCGCCTCGACGCCGCGTACTCCGTGCCGCCCGACTTCTGGGCCCCGGTCCTCGCCCGCGTGCGGGCCGCGCACCCCGACGTGTACGTGGTCGGCGAGGTCATCCACGGCGACTACGCCGACGTGGTCACCCGGTCCGGCATGGACGCGGTGACGCAGTACGAGCTGTGGAAGGCCGTCTGGAGCGCGGTCACGACCCGCAACTGGTGGGAGCTCGCCTGGTCGCTGGACCGGCACAGCGGGTTCCTCGACACGTTCGTGCCGTACACGTTCGTCGGGAACCACGACGTCACGCGGATCGCGTCGCAGCTCGACGACGACGGCCTGCTCGGCCACGCGCTCGTCGTGCTGCTCACCGTGGGCGGCACCCCGGCCGTGTACGCGGGCGACGAGCAGGCGTTCCGGGGCGTCAAGGAGGAGCGGGCCGGCGGCGACGACGCGATCCGCCCCGCGTTCCCGCCGACCCCCGACGGGCTCGCGCCCGACGGGTGGTGGGCGTACCGGCTCCACCAGGACCTCATCGGCCTGCGCCGGCGCCACCCGTGGCTCCACCGGGCCCGGACGCGCACCGTCGAGCTCACCAACGAGCACCTGCTGTACGAGACGTCGGCGGGCGACGACCGGCTGCTCGTGGCCCTCAACCTCGCGGACGACGAGGCGTGGCTGGTCGACCTGCCGGAAGGGGTGATCGGCGAGCCGGCGGTCCTCGCCGGGACGGCGACGCTCGACGGGACGCGCGTGCGGGTGCCCGGCCGGGCGTGGACGGTGCTCGGCCGGGCCTGACGGCTACTTCTTCGCCGCGGCCTTCGCCCGGCTGGTCGGGGCCTTGCGGGCCGGCGCCTTCTTCTTCGCCGGGGCCGACGCCCGCTTCTCGGCGAGCAGCTCGACGGCCTGCTCGCGCGTGATCGTCTCGGGCGTGACGTCCCGCGGCAGGGTCCGGTTGGTGACGCCGTCGGTCACGTACGCGCCGAACCGGCCGTCCTTGACGACGATCGGCTTCTCGGACGTCGGGTCGTCGCCGAGCTCGCGCAGGGGCGGCGTGGCCGTCGCGCCACGGCCGCGCTTGGGCTGCGCGTAGATGGCGAGGGCCTCGTCGAGCGTGGTCGTGAAGAGGGCCTCCTCGGACGCGAGCGTGCGCGAGTCCGTGCCCTTCTTGAGGTACGGGCCGTAGCGGCCGTTCTGCGCGGTGATCTCGGCCCCGGACTCCGGGTCGGTGCCGACCACGCGCGGCAGCGACAGGAGCCGCAGCGCGTCCTCCAGCGTGACCGTCGGCAGCGTCATCGACTTGAACAGCGACGCCGTGCGGGGCTTGGGGGCGGCGGCCAGCGCGCGCTTCTTCGCCGCGGCCGACAGCGACTCGTCGATCTCCGGCTCCGGGAGCAGCTCGGTGACGTACGGGCCGTAGCGGCCGTTCTTCGCGACGATCGTGGTGCCGCTCGTCGGGTCCTGGCCGAGCACGAGGTCGCCCTCCGGCTGGGTCTCCAGGAGCTCGCGGGCCTTCGCGACGGTCAGCTCGTCGGGGGCCAGCTCGTCGGGCACGGAGGCGCGGCGCGGGTTGCCGTCGTCGCCGAGCACCGACGGGTCCTCGAGGTACGGGCCGTACCGGCCGACGCGCAGCGTGATGCCGTCGCCGATGTCGATCGAGTTGACCTCGCGGGCGTCGATCTCGCCGAGGTTCGCGACGAGGTCGCGCAGGCCGTCCGTGGCGGCGTCGGGCCCGAAGTAGAACCGCGTGAGCCAGTCGACGCGGTCCTTCTCGCCGGACGCGATGAGGTCGAGGTCCTCCTCCATCGACGCCGTGAAGTCGTAGTCGACGAGCCGGTCGAAGTTCTCCTCGAGCAGCCGCGTCACCGCGAACGCCAGCCACGTCGGCACCAGGGCCTGGCCGCGCTGCGAGACGTACCCGCGGTCGAGGATCACCGAGATCGTCGCGGCGTACGTGGACGGGCGACCGATCCCCCGCTCCTCGAGCGCCTTGACCAGGCTCGCCTCCGTGTAGCGCGGCGGCGGGGACGTGCGGTGGCCGTCGGCGCTGAGGTCGCGGGCCGTGAGGTCGTCGCCCTCGGCCATCTTCGGCAGCCGGGCCTCGCCCTTCTCGTCGGCCGCACCGCCGTCCGCGGCGTCGTACCGCTCGACGTCGCGGCCCTCCTCGTACGCGGCGAGGAAGCCGCGGAACGTGATGACGGTGCCGGACGCGGAGAACACGGCGTCGGCCCCGGTCGACGAGACCGCACCGAGCCGCACGGACGCCGTCTGCCCGCGGGCGTCCTCCATCTGCGACGCGACGGTCCGCTTCCAGATCAGCTCGTACAGCTTGAACTGGTCGCCCGACAGCTCCTTGGCCACCTGGGCGGGGGTGCGGAAGTGGTCACCGGCGGGACGGATGGCCTCGTGCGCCTCCTGGGCGCCCTTGGCCTTCGACGTGTACACGCGGGCCTTGGCCGGCACGTACTCCGCGCCGTACAGCTCGCCGGCCTGCCGGCGGGCCGCGTCGACCGCCTGCGACGAGAGCGCCGGCGAGTCGGTACGCATGTAGGTGATGTAGCCGTTCTCGTACAGGCCCTGCGCGGTGCGCATGGTCTGCCGGGCGGACATCCGCAGCTTGCGGGACGCCTCCTGCTGGAGCGTCGACGTGGTGAAGGGTGCGGCCGGACGGCGCGTGTACGGCTTCGTCTCGAGGCTGCGGACCGACCACGCGGCACCGTCGAGCCCGGCGACGAGCGCGGTCGCGCCGGCCTCGTCGAGGTGCGCCACGTCCGCGCCGCGGAGCACGCCGCGGTCGTCGAAGTCGCGGCCGGTCGCCACGCGGCGCCCGTCGAGCTGCGTCAGGCGGGCCGGGAACGCCGGCTCACCGGCGTCCTGTACCGCGAACGTGCCGGTGACGTCCCAGTAGTCGGCGGCGACGAACGCCATCCGCTCCCGCTCGCGCTCCACGACCATCCGCGTCGCGACGGACTGCACCCGGCCGGCCGACAGGCCCTGGCGGACCTTGCGCCACAGCACCGGGCTGACCTCGTACCCGTACAGCCGGTCGAGGATGCGCCGCGTCTCCTGGGCGTCCACGAGGCGGTCGTCGAGCTCGCGCGTGCTGGTCAGCGCCCGCTGGATCGCCTCCGGGGTGATCTCGTGGAACACCATCCGCTTGACCGGGACCTTGGGCTTGAGCTCCTGGAGCAGGTGCCACGCGATGGCCTCGCCCTCGCGGTCCTCATCGGTCGCGAGGTAGAGCTCGTCGGAGTCCTTCAGCAGCTTCTTGAGCTCGCTGACCTTCTTCCTCTTGTCCGCGTCGACCACGTAGTACGGGGCGAACCCGTTGTCGACGTCGACCGCGAACTTGCCGAAGGGGCCCTTCTTCATGTCGGCAGGCAGCTCCGAGGGCTGCGGCAGGTCGCGGATGTGGCCCACGCTCGCCTCGACGTCGTACCCCTCGCCGAGGTACCCGGCGATCGTGCGCGCCTTGGCGGGCGACTCCACGATCACGAGCTTGCGACCTGCCGACATCCGTCTGGCCTTCCTACCGACACGCGGATCGTGACGACCCGCTCGAACTGCACCGCTGGGGACTCTACGTCGTGACGTCAAGCGTCCGTGACGCGGGATGCGGCCGCCTGGCGCAGCACCAGCATGACCGCGAACGCCAGGCACGCCGCCATCAGGGTTCCCGCCGCCCCGCCAAGGTACGCCGTCACCTGGTCCGCCCGTGACGTGAGGTCCTCCCGGTCCTGCCACGAGTGCGACAGCGCGACGGCCGCCGACGCCCCCGCGCCGACGCCCACGACCACGAGGACGGCGACCACGCCGCGCATCGCCCGCGGCGTGGGAGGCGCCTGGCCGGCGTCGACCCGCCGGAGCGCACCCGTGGCCGTCGCCGTCGCGACCGGGCGCAGCGCGATCATGGCGCACGTCAGGGCCGTCCAGCCGAGCACGACGAGGATCGCGGCGACGACGTCCGACGGCCGGTGCCACTGCCCGATCAGCGTCGAGACGCCCGTGAGGGTCGTGTAGCCGGCGCCGATCAGCGCGGCCCACGGGCGGACCCGCGGCGGCACCACCAGCAGCAGCGCCGCCGAGACCGACGCGGCCGCCGTGGTGTGCCCGCTGGGCAGCGTGTTGCCGTACTGGCCGTGGCCGCCGAGCTCCGGACGCTCGAACACCTCGTACTTGAGGATCCGCGTGGTGAGGTTCGCGCCGATCATGAGGACCGCGACCTGCAGCGCGAGCTCCCAGCGCCTGCGGAGCACCGCGATGAGCATCGCCGCGATCAGCACGGCGGCGATGAACCCGACGGACACCACGTCGAGCACCTGCTCGGCGATCTTCCACAGCTGCGTCTGGCCGTACTCCGCGCCGTCGTACGCCGCCGTCTCGACGAGCTGGCCCGCGCGGGTGTTCACGAACACCCGCCACAGCCACCACACGCCCACGGCCGACGCGGCGGCGACGCCGAGGCACGCCGCCACGACGCCCAGCGACCGGGCCGGTCGGCTCGGTGCGGGCGTCGGCGCTCGGACCACCTCGGCGCTGCTCACCGGAACACGGTAGGTCACCCCGGTGGGGGAATCGTCCCTCCGTCCGTGGACGCGGCGGCCCGCTCCATCCTCACGTGCACCACCCCGGTCGACGCCAGCAGCCGGGTGCACCGGTACCCGACGGGCTCCGGGACACCGTCGTCGAACAGGCGCTCGCCGCTGCCCAGGAGCAGCGGGACGACCGCGAGGTTCAGCTCGTCGACGAGGTTCGCGCGCAGCGCCGCCTGGACGGTCGACACGCCGCCGCCGAGCCGTACGTCCTGGCCGTCGGCCGCCTCGACCGCCCTCGCGAGAGCCGCCTCGAGGCCGTCGGTGACAAAGTGGAACGTGGTGCCGCCGTCCATCACGAGCGGCGGGCGGGGATGGTGCGTGAGGACGAAGACCGGGTGGTGGTACGGCGGGTCCTCGCCCCACCAGCCCCGCCACGTGTCGTCGGGCGGCCACTCGCCGCGCAGCGGTCCGAACATGTTCCGGCCCATCACCGTCGCGCCGACGCCGACGTCGGCCTCCCGCAGGACCTCGTCGTCGACGCCCCGGCCGCTGCCGTCGCCGCCGTACTCCTCGGTCCACCGCGCGGTCGCGAACACCCACTCGTGCAGCTGCTCGGCCCCGCGGCCCAGCGGGTCCTGCACGGACTGGTCCGGCCCCGCGCCGTAGCCGTCGAGGGACACCGAGAAGCTGTGCACCCGAACCCTGGACATGGTCGCCTCCTTGTCGTCGCTGATGCCCCCTGGTCGTCGCCGGGCCCCGGTTCTCGACACCGGGCCGATGTCGGACCGTCCTGCCATAGTGGCGACGGCCGGACGAGCCGGACACCGCACGCTGGGACGAGGGAGCACCCGTGGACTGGACACTCGAGGTCGTGATCGTGCCGGTGAGCGATCTCGCCGCGTCGATCGCGTTCTACCGGGACAAGGTCGGGTTCGACCTCGACCACGAGACGACGAACGAGCACATGCACGTCGCCCAGCTCACCCCGCGGGGCTCGGGCTGCTCGATCGTCCTCGGCTCGCTGCCGTCCCAGAACGAGATGGCGCCCGGCAGCCTGCGCGGGCTGCAGCTCGTGGTGGCCGACGCCGAGGCTGCGCGCGCCGAGCTGCTGTCGCGCGGTGTCGAGGCGTCCGAGGTCACGGTGTTCGACGAGCGGGACGGCGGCACCTTCTTCGGGTTCGCCGACCCCGACGGGAACACGTGGGCCGTGCAGCAGATCCGCGCGCGGGCCGAGAAGCCGCTCATCCCCGTCGAGGCACGGGGGCGGTTCGGGGCCTGAGCGCCGGTGGGCCGGTCGCCGGAGAACTCGTCGTCGGAGGACGTCGAGAACCGCGCGACGGCTCCGACCCCCTGCCGAGAGCGCCCACCCGGGGCGCAGAAGAGCGAGGATCGACGCCATGAAGTACATGCTGCTCATCTACAACCGTCCGGGCTTCCTCGAGGAGCTGACGGACACCGAGCGTGAGGCGCTGTTCGGGGAGGTCGGCGAGATCATGGCCGAGCTCGAGCAGTCCGGCGAGCTCGTCGGCGGGCAGGCGCTGGCCGACCCGTCGACCGCCCGCACGTCGCGCGGCGTCGGCGGCCGGGCGGTCCTCACCGACGGGCCGTTCCAGGAGAGCAAGGAGCAGTTCGCCGGCTACGTGGAGCTCGACTGCGAGACGCGGGAGCGGGCCGAGGAGATCGCGCTGCGCTGGCCGGACACCCGGTTCGGCGGCGCCATCGAGGTCCGCGCCGTGATGCAGGACTCCGGCGCGGAGATGTGACGGCCGAGACGGCCGCGGCGGGGACCGGCCTCGTGACCGGCCGGTGCGGGACGGGGGCGTGACGATGCTCGACCCGGAGGTCGAGGACGTGCTCCGGACGACGGGTCCCCAGGTGCTGGGGGCCCTCGTCCGGCGGCACGGCCAGTTCGACGCGTGCGAGGACGCCGTGCAGGAGGCCCTGCTCGCGGCCGCCACCCAGTGGCCGCAGGACGGCGTCCCGGACAACCCGCGGGCGTGGCTGCTCACCGTCGCCGGCCGGCGGCTGACCGACGCGTGGCGGTCCGAGAGCGCGCGCCGCACCCGGGAGGTCGCGGTCGTCGCGCTCGACCCCCGCGAGCCCGGGCCCGTGACCGGCGAGGACGACACCCTCACGCTGCTGTTCCTGTGCTGCCACCCCGCCCTGACCTCGTCGTCGCAGGTGGCGCTCACCCTGCGGGCCGTCGGCGGCCTCACCACGGCCGAGATCGCGGCGGCGTACCTGGTGCCGGAGTCGACGATGGCCCAGCGGATCAGCCGCGCGAAGCAGAAGGTCCGGGCCGCGGGCGGACGGTTCGTCGAGCCGGGGCCGGACGAGCGGGCGGACCGGATCGACGCGGTGCTCCAGGTGCTGTACCTCGTGTTCACCGAGGGGTACACGTCGTCCGCCGGGGCCTGGCTGCTGCGCACCGACCTCACGGCCGAGGCGATCCGGCTCGCCCGGATGCTGCACGCCCTGCTGCCCGACGACGGCGAGGTCGCGGGGCTGCTCGCGCTCATGCTCCTCACCGACGCCCACCGCCCGGCCCGCACGGACGCCACCGGCGGTCTCGTGCCCCTCGCCGAGCAGGACCGGTCGTTGTGGGACCGCGAGCAGCTCGACGAGGGCGTCGCGCTCGTCACGACGTCGCTCGCACGCTTCCCGGCAGGGCCCTACCTGCTGCAGGCCGCGATCGCCGCCGTGCACGCCGAGGCACCGACCGCGCAGGACACCGACTGGCCGCAGGTCGTGGCCCTGTACCGGGTGCTGGCGCACGTGGCGCCCGGTCCGATGGTCACGCTCAACCAGGCCGTCGCCGTCGCCATGGTCGACGGGCCCCGGGCCGGCCTGGACCTCCTCGCGCCCCTCGCCGACGACGACCGCACCGCCGGCCACCACCGCCTCGCCGCCGTCCGGGCCCACCTGCTGGAGCTCGCCGGCGACCTGCCCGCCGCGCGCACCGCCTACCGGGAGGCCGCCCGCCTCACCACGAGCCTGCCGGAGCAGCGCTACCTCGACGCCCGCGCCGCCCGGCTCGGCGAGGGTCGCTGACCCGCGCAGCGGTGCGCCGGCGAGGTCGCTGCCCAGGGCAGGCCCGCGCCCGATGCCGGCCGGTGCCCGCGACGGGCCCGTGACGACGTCGTCCCACCTGGTGCGGCCACGTCTTCGGCGTCTCGACGACCGGCGCCACGCCAGGCGACCCACGGCACCCGGGCTCGACGCGCCGGCCGCAACGCGAGACCGTCGTCCCGACCCGTTCCTCTGGGAGGCCCACCGATGCCCGTCGCCACCGTCTCGACGCTCGCCGTGCCCGGCGCGAGCCTCTACTACGAGGTCCGCGGCACAGGGCACGTGCTGCTGCTGATCGGCGGAGGCATCTACGACGCCGCCGCGCTCGCGCCGCTCGCCGACCTGCTGGCCGACCGGTGGACCGTCGTGACGTACGACCGGCGGGGCAATTCGCGGAGCCCCCTGACCGGGCCGTCGGCGCCGCAGGACGTCGAGGCGCACGTCGACGACGCGCACCGCCTGCTCCTCGCGCTCGGCGACGAGCGGCCCGCCGCCGTGTTCGGGAACAGCAGCGGGGCGCAGATCGCCCTCGGGCTGACCGCGCAGCACCCCGACCAGGTCCGCATCGTCGTCGCGCACGAGCCGCCCGTGTTCGCGCTGCTCGGCGACGCCGCGCACTGGGAGGACGTGCTCGACGAGGTCGCGGCCGTCTGCGCCATCGACGGCCCGGACGCGGCGATGGCGGTGTTCGGGGACGCGGTCGGCCGGGGCGAGGACGCAGCGGGGGCGGCCTCACCGGTGGACGTTCCGCCCGAGGTCGCGGCGATGCTCGCGCGGTTCGCGGCCAACACCGCGTACTTCGTCGAGCACGAGGTGCCCGTGTTCGGTCGCTGGGTCCCGGACCTCGCGGCGCTGCGCAACGACGGCGTCCGGGTGGTGCCGGCCGTCGGCGCGGACTCGGAGGGCGAGCCCCCGCACCGCGCCGGTCAGGCGGTCGCCGCCCTGCTGGGCGTCGACGCGCTGGTGCTGCCCGGCGGGCACGGCGGGTTCGGGACGCACACCGCCCGGTTCGCGGAGGTGCTGCGGCAGGTGCTGTCCTGAGCCCGGGCCCCGTCCGAGACCGCCCGAGACCGTCCAGGGTGGGTCCGGCGCCTCAGTCGGCCGGGGTGGTCTCCGCCGACGCGCCCCTGCGCGCCTTGAGCCACGCCCACCCGCGCAGCACGAGGGCGCGCAGCCGGTCGGTGAGCCGCTTCGCGGCGGCGAACTCGGTGCTGAGGATGCCGAGCCCCAGGAAGATCACGAGCCACCCGGGCCCGGGCAGCACGAGCAGCGCGATGCCGACGAGCACCGTGGCGGAGCCGACGACGGCGACGACCACCTTGTAGGCGGCCCGCCCGCCGGGCACGGTGTCGAGCTTGCGGTGCCACGTCTCGAGACCGCGGCGCAGCCGGTTGTCCGACGAGCTGCCGGCGTCGATCTCGTCCGCGATGGAGTCGTGGGTCCCGGAGTCGTGGCTCACGGAGTCGTGGCTCACGGCGTCATGGCTCACGGCTCGGCCTCCCTCGACGTGGTGCGTGGTCTGCCGTACGACGAACGGCGGAGCCCTGCGGTTCCCGGCGACGGTCGTCGACCCGGTGCCGTCAGCGTACGCGGGCGACCACTCTCGACCAGCCGCCGCGCCCCACCGTCGTCGCACCCTCACGCCCCCACCACACCTCCCCCTCCCGCAGCTGCCCGCCCTCCGCGCTCGGGGTCCGCGCTCGGCACCCCGGGCGTACGGGTCCGGGCGGGCGGAGACGTGCTGGCGGGTGGGACGTCGGCACGGGCCCCCGTCTCGCGTCCCCGTCTCGCGTCCCCGTCTCGCGTCTCCGTCTCGCGTCCCCGTCTCGCGTCTCCGTCAGACGCCTGTCGGGGCGGGTTCGCCGCGGGCGACGACGACGGCGTGCCGGCAGCCGCCGAGCCGGGCGCGGGCGTCGTCGTCCGCGTTGATGCACAGCAGGCACCCGCCGCGCAGCTCCAGGACGGACGCCGCGTCGTCGATCGCCTCGGCGGCGTGCCCGCTGCGCAGGGTCATCGCGGCGAGGTCGAGCACCACGAGCGACGCGCACAGCGACACGGCGTCGAGCAGCGCGCGGAGCCGCCCGACGTCGTCGCGCCCGAACGACCCCGCGGGCCGGATGTTGGCCGTCAGCCAGGTGGGTGCTGCGGACACGGTGCTCATGGTGCGGCCTCCTCGTCGGGCGGTTCCCGTCGAGAACCACCTCACCGACCCCGCCTGGGGACCACCTGGACGCCGCCCCGTGACCTCCCTGTGAGCCCGGCCCCCCTCGCGGGCCGCTCACCGGCCGCTCGCCCCCAGCCCGCCGACGAGCTCGGCAGCTCCGGTCGAGCTCGGCAGCTCCGATCGAGATCGGCAGTTCAACGTGCCGATCTCGACGCAACCTGCCGAGCTCGCCCTCCGGCGGGTCGCGACCCCGCGCCGGCCGCCCGCCAGGCACTCGCCCCCAGCCCGCCGACGACCTCGGCAGCTCCGGTCGTGCTCGGCAACTCCGGTCGAGATCGGCAGTTCAAGGTGCCGATCTCGACGCAAACTGCCGAGCTCACCGCCGGCGGGTCGCGGCCCCGAGCTCGCCCGCCGGCGGGTCGCGGCCCCTCGCCGACGAGCTCGGCAGCTCCGGTCGAGATCGGCAGCTCCGGTCGAGCTCGGCAGTTCAAGGTGCCGATCTCGACGCGAACTGCCGAGCTCGCCCGCCGGCGGGAGGCGTCAGAGCGCCAGGCGGTCCGGGACCGGCTGCGGGGTGAACCCGGCGGCCGTCACCGCTGCGGGGTCGTGCCGCAGGCAGGCGACGGACCGGCCCGGCGTGTCCCCGGCGACGGCGGGGGCCGTGAGCCGGGGCGTGACGGTCGCGCAGGCGTCGAACGCGAACTCGCACCGGTCCCGGAACGGGCAGCCCGTGGGCAGCCGGGAGAGGTCAGGCGGGGACCCGGGGATGCCGGTGAGCTCGCGCCGCGGCCCGCGCAGCGGCGGGAACGAGTGCAGCAGCCCGTCGGAGTACGGGTGCCGGGGGCGGCGGTACACGTCGTGGGCGTGGGCGTCCTCGACGATCTCGCCGGCGTACATGATGGCGATGCGGTCGGCGATCTCGATGAGCAGCGACACGTCGTGCGTGATGAAGATGACGGAGAAGCCGAGCCGGTCGCGCAGCTCGGCGATCTGCTCGACGATCTGCCGCTGCATGACGACGTCGAGCGCGGTCGTCGGCTCGTCCATGATGAGGACCTGCGGCTCGAGGGCCAGGGCCATCGCGATCATCACGCGCTGCCGCATGCCGCCGGAGAGCTGGTGCGGGTAGGAGCGGACGCGGTCGGCGGAGATGCCGACGAGCTCGAGCAGGTGCGCGGCGCGGTCGTAGGCGTCGGACCGGGAGATGCCCGGCACGTGCGCCTGGAGCGCGTCGACGATCTGCCGGCCGATGCGGTGCACCGGGTTGAGCGAGTTCATCGCCCCCTGGAACACGATGGCCATGTCCTGCCAGCGGGACGCCCGCAGGTCCTTGTCGGACAGCGTGAGGATGTCCTGCTCGCCGCCGTCCCGGCCGCGGAAGATCACCGAGCCGCCGGTGATCAGGCCGGGCGGGGGCAGCAGCCGGGTCGCGGCGTACGCGAGGGTCGACTTGCCGCACCCGGACTCGCCGGCGAGCCCGAGGACCTCGCCGCGGTTGAGGGTGAGCGAGACGTCCCGCAGCACCTTCGTCGGGTTCTCGTCGTACCCGTACTCGACGGACAGGTTCCTGATCTCCAGCACGGGGTCGGCCGCCGTGGGCGCGACGCCGCGCGCGGCGCCGGGAAAGGTCGAGACGCTCATGCCTGGTCCTCCTTCGCTGCGCCCGGCGCGGGCGTCTCACGCACCACGGGCGTGAAGCCGATGCGCGGGCGGATCCCGCGCCTCCGCAGGTCCCGGGCGCGCAGACCGGTGCTGCGCAGGCGCGGGTTGACGAACTCGTCGATGCCGAAGTTGATGAGGGTGAGCGCCATGCCGAGCAGGGCGATGCACAGGCCGGCGGGCACGAACCACCACCAGGCGCCGCGCTGCAGCGCCAGGTTGTTCTGCGCCCAGAACAGGATGGTCCCCCAGTTCCAGTCGCTCACCGACGTGACGCCGAGGAACGCGAGCGTGATCTGCGAGAGCACCGCGAACGTCACGGTGCCGACGAACCCGGCGGCGATGATCGCGGTGAGGTTCGGCATGATCTCGGCGCCGACGATGCGCCACGTCCGCTCGCCGTTGGCCCGCGCGGCCTCGATGAAGTCCCGCTTGCGCAGCGACAGCGTCTGGGCGCGCAGCACGCGGGCGCCCCACGCCCAGCCGGTGATCGCGATGATGACCGCGACCGTGAGCCCGCCCGCGGACGGGAGCTGCCCCGCGATGATGATGATGAGCGGCAGCTGCGGGATGACGAGGAAGATGTTCGACAGCGCCGACAGGGTCTCGTCGCCCGCACCCCCGACGAACCCGGCGGTCACCCCGACGACCATCCCGATGAGCGTCGCGATGATGCCCGCGGTCAGGCCGACGACGAGCACGCCGCGGGTGCCGACGAGGATCTGGCTGAAGATGTCCTGCCCGGTGTGCGTGGTGCCCATCCAGTGCGACCACGACGGCGGCTGCAGCAGGTCGGGCCCGATCGCGTTCGGGTCGTACGGCGCGATCCACGGCCCGATGACCGCGATGACGCCGAAGAACGCCATGATCGCCAGGCCGGTGAGCGCCTTGCTGTTGCGCAGGAACAGGAGCTTGCGCTTGTTCGGGGCCGCCGCCGCGAGCGCGGGGGCGACGTCCGCCGGGACGTCCTCGAGGATCGTCGAGTCGATGGCCATGTCAGCCCTCCTGCCGGGTGCGCGGGTCGAGCCCGGCGTAGACGAAGTCGGCCAGGATGTTGGCGGCGAGCACGGACAGCGTGATGACCAGGAAGCAGCCCTGCATGAGCGGGTAGTCGTGCGTGGTGACCGCCTGGTACAGCACGTACCCGATGCCCTGGTAGCTGAACACCATCTCCATGACGAGGGTGCCGCCGACGATGAACCCGAGCGACAGGGCGAACGACGACACCTGCGGCAGGATCGCGTTGCGGGCCGCGTAGCCGAACAGGACGCGGCGCTCCGAGAGCCCCTTCGCCTGCGCGACGGTCACGTAGTCCTCGGACGAGACCGTCACCATCATGTTGCGCATGCCGAGGATCCAGCCGGCGATCGACGACACCACGATCGTCAGCGCGGGCAGGATCCCGTAGTAGAGGACCGACCCGATGAACTCCGCGTTGAGCGACGGGATCAGCGACCGGTCGTAGGACCCGTTGGTCGGCAGCCAGCCGAGGCCCACGGAGAACACCGCGATGCAGATGAGGCCGAGCCAGAAGTAGGGCACCGCGGAGAAGAACGTCGACAGCGGCAGCAGCTGGTCGGCCCACGTGCCGCGACGCCAGCCGATGCCCGTGCCGACGAGCGTCCCGATGGTGAACGACACGATCGTCGCGAGACCGACGAGCCCGACGGTCCACGGCAGGGCCTGCCGGATGATCTCGGCGACGGGCGTCGGGAAGAACTGGAACGAGATGCCGAGGTTGCCGTGCAGCAGCAGCGACCAGTACTCGACGTACTGCTGCCAGATCGACTTGTCCTCCTGCAGCCCGAGCAGCGTGCGGATCGCCTGCTCGGCGCTCGAGTCCAGCCGGCCCTGGTACTTGGCCATGATCGCCTTGACCGGGTCGCCGGGCATGAGCCTCGGGATGATGAAGTTGATCGTCACGGCCGCCCAGGCGGTGAGGGCGTAGAAGACGGTGCGTCGCAGGAGGAACCTCATCGCTGCACCCCCTCGACGGCGGCGAGGTGCTCCTCGTCGACCGCGGGACGCTGTCCGTACGCGTCCAGCACCGAGCCCAGCGACGGCCGGTCCGGACGGTCCGAGTACCCCCAGCAGGCCGCCAGTCGACCCTCGCCGACCGGCAGCAGCGGCGGCACCTCGGTGCGGCACACGTCGGTCGCGAACGGGCAGCGCGGGTTGAACCGGCAGCCCGTCGGCGGGCGGACCAGCGACGGCGCCTCGCCACGTGCCCCGCGGGCGCGGGCGTCGAGGTCCTCGGGGTCCGGGGCGGACCGCACGAGGAGCTGCGTGTACGGGTGCTTGGGGTCCTGCGTGACGGACTCCGAGTCGCCGGACTCCACGACGCGCCCGGCGTACATGACCATCGTCCGGTCGGCGAAGTACCGGGCCGACGCGATGTCGTGCGTGATGTAGAGGATCGCGATCTGCAGGCGGTCGCGCAGGTCCTTGAGCAGGTTGAGGATGCCGAGGCGGATCGACACGTCGAGCATCGAGATCGGCTCGTCGGCGAGGAGCACCTCGGGGTCGGCCGCGAGCGCGCGGGCGATCGCGACGCGCTGCCGCTGGCCGCCGGACAGCTCGTGCGGGAACTTGTCGACGTACCGCTCGACGGGTGTGAGCTGCACGCGGGTGAGGAGCGCCGTCAGCGCGTCCTCGAGCGCCTGGCCGCGCAGCTTGCCCTGGTGGATCCGGACGCTGCGGGTGAGCGTGTAGCGGACCGTGTGGACGGGGTTCAGCGACCCGAAGGGGTCCTGGAAGATCATCTGGACGCGGCGCACGTAGGCGCAGAAGCCGCGGCGGTTGCGCACCGTCGCGTCCTGGCCGTGCAGCAGGATCTGGCCGCCGGTGACCGGCATGAGCTGGGCGAGCAGCCGCGCGATCGTGGACTTGCCGGACCCGGACTCGCCGACGAGCGCGACGACGCGCCCGCGGTGCAGCTCGAGGTCGACGTCGTCGACGGCGTGCACGACGTCGTGGGACCGCAGTCCCCGGACGGGGAAGTGCTTGCGCAGGCCGACGGCCTGCAGGACCGGGGTGTCGTCGCCCGGCTCGGCGGCGCGGGGCGGAGCCGCGACGTCCTGTGGTGCAGTCATCAGGTCACCTAGTCGTTCGGGGGCTGGTGAGGTCATGCCGTGCGGCGGGCGCGTGGTGGACGCCCGCCGCACGGCATGGTCACTCAGGGCACGGCAGATCCGTCAGCTCACTCGCTGGGCTTGAGCTTGGACAGGATCAGCGCGGCCTGCGGACCCGTCGGCTGCGGGTTCGCGTACGGGTCCGCCTGGGTCGGGAAGCCCGTGTAGTTCTTCGTGCTGTACTGCGCGACGGCCGGGCGCGACCAGATGATGAGCGCCGGGGTCTCCTCGACGAACACCTTCTGGATCGTGTCCATGGCCGTGGTGCGGGCGTCGTCGCTCGTGGCCGTCTGGTAGTCGGCGAGGGCCTGCGTGACCTCGTCGTTCTGGAAGCGGCCGAAGTTCCACGTGGCCGTCTCGCCCAGGGGCTTGTACTGCGCGCCGTCCATGATGTTCTCGTACATGTTCCACGGCGTGGCGCCACCGTCGGTCCAGTGCAGCGTCGCCTGGAAGTTGCCGAACGGGATGGTGTCGTTGAACCACGCGTCCTGGTTGGCCGCGTTCACCGTCGCGTCGACGCCGAGCTCGGCGGCACCGCTCTTGATGAGGTCGAGCGCCGTCAGGTAGTCGTTCCAGCCGGCCGGGTTCTGCAGCTCGAACGTGACGACCTCGCCGTCGGGGTCGACGAGCTTCTTGTCGCCGTTCCACGTGTAGCCGGCGTCGGTGAGCAGCGCCTTCGCGCCGGCGACGTCGACCTTGAGCTCCTTGCCCTCGTACTCGGGGGCGAGGTAGCTGTCGCCCGACGGCGACGGCAGACCGGTGACCGAGGAGATGGCCGGCCACACGCCGGAGCCCGCGAGCTGCGAGATCTGCTCACGGTCGACGACCATGTTGAGCGCCTGCCGGAACGCCTTGTTGTTGAACGGCTTCGTCTCGTTGTTGAGGTACAGCACGTCCACGCCGAAGCCACCGCCGGCGACCTGGTTGTTGTGGTCCGGGTCCTTGCCGATGTAGACGTCCTCGTAGTCGGCGATGAACGTCCAGCCCCACTGCGCCTCGCCCGTGGTGAGGGCCGTCGTGAGGGCGTTGTTGTCGTTGTACGACGAGTACTGGATCTTCGCGACCGTCGGCTTCGTGCCCCAGTAGGTGGGGTTCGGGACGAGGGTGGCGGCCTGCGGCGTCCACGAGTCGAGCAGGTACGGGCCCGTGCCGACCGGCTCGGTGTCCGTGTACTTCACCGGGTCGTCGACGTCCTTCCAGATGTGCTCGGGGACGACGACCGTCTTCAGCAGCTTGACCTGGTTGGTGTACTGCGAGCTGTTGAACGTGATGGTGACCGTGTTGCCGTCCGCGGTGGCGCTCTGCAGCGAGCCGGGGAAGTCGGCGTTGAGGGCCGGGTAGTCGAGGAACAGGTTCCACGTGAAGGCGATGTCGGCGGCCGTGAAGTCCTCGCCGTCCGACCACTTCACGCCGTCGTGCGCGACGACCTTCGCCTCGGTGTACGTGTCGTTCCACGTGACCGAGTCGGCGAGCCACGGGATCGGGTTCTCGAGCGGCTTGACGTCGTTGACCTGCATGAGCGACTCGTAGATCACCCAGGCGTAGCCGAGCGACTTCGACGCCGAGCCGGTCGGCGCCAGCGGGTTCTGGTTCTCCGTGAGCGTGCCGTTCGGCATGCCGACGGTCAGGACCTTGTTGCTGCCACCGTTCGAGCTGGACGAGTCGGACGAGCCGTTGCCCGACGAGCAGGCCGTGGCGAGCAGCGCGACGGCTGCCACCCCGGCGACCATCGTTGCGAGCTTGCGCGTTCTCACGAGTGCCTCCTTGCACTGCTGGATGGGGGTACTGCGGGTGCTTCGACAAGAGAGCTGCGGCGCGGCTGCGGACCGTGCCGTTCGTGCGGTCCCTACGGGGTGCTGCTCGCAGGGTCGAGCCCGGACGTCGTGGCCCCGGGGAGGGCCACGTCGACCGCGAGGCGCAGGTCGCCGGACGAGCGACCCACGCGGAGCCCGTACGTCCCGGCCGGGTGGAGCCAGCCGGGACGTGCGGTGTCCCAGGTCCGGAACGCCGTGGCGCCCACCCGGACCTGGACGGTCGTGCGCTCGCCGGGCTCGGCGTGCACGACGGTGAACCCGCCGAGCCAGCGCACGGGACGGTCGTCGGTGGACGACCCCACGGGCGGCTCGACGTAGACCTGGACGACCTCGCGGCCGGCGCGGGGTCCGGTGTTGCGGACGACGACGTCGAGGTCGACGGTCCGGTCGCCGACCGACGCGACGCTCACGGACTCGTGCTCCCACGTCGTCCAGCCGAGCCCGTGCCCGAACGGCGCGGCGGGTGTGCGGCCGAGCCGCAGCCACGAGCGGTACCCCACGTGGATGCCCTCGTGGTAGTCGACGACCCCGTCGACCGGGATCGCGTCCGGCACGGGCACGTCGGACTCGTGCGCGGGCAGCGTCCACGGCAGGCGGCCGGACGGCTCGGTGACGCCGGTGAGCACGTCCGCGAGCGCCTCGGGCCACTCCTGGCCGCCGAGCCACGCCCACACGACGCACGGCACCTCGTCGAGCCAGGGCAGCAGCACGGGCGCGCCGGCGTTGACGACGACGATCGTGCGGGGGTTCGCGGCAAGCACGGCCTTGACGAGCTGGTCCTGGGTGCCGGGCAGGGCGAGGCTCGTGCGGTCGTAGCCCTCGGACTCGATCTCCTCGTTGGTCCCGACGACGACGACGGCGAGGTCGGCTGCGGCGGCGGACTCGACGGCGGCCGCGAGCAGCTCGTCGGGCGACGTGCCGGGGACCCGGTGCACGAGCTCGGCGCGCGCGAACGACTCGTACCCGACGGGGTGCACGGCCTGCACGGTGGCGTCGATCTCGACCGTGGTCGGCTCGGTGACGTCGATCGCGAGGGTCGCGGGCGCAGGCTGGTTGACGCTGGAGTCGAGGATGACCTCGGCGCCGACGACGGTGTCGCCCGTGGACAGCACCTGGCCGCCGACGACGATCCGGTGCCGGCCGACGGTCCCGACGCCGACCTCGTGCCGGCCGGGCTCGTCGAGCCGCACGGTGGCGCGGATCCGCAGCGCGGCGGCGTGCTCGGGGACCTCGCGGAGCCAGCCGTTCCACTCGGTGGTGGCGCGGGCGGCGATGACCCGGCCGTCGGCGTCCAGCAGCTCGCCGAGCGCGCCGACCTCCCCGTCGGGCGTGGTGCAGCGGGTCGCGAGCTCGAGCTGCGGAGGGAGCATGCGGGACACGGCTCCGGCGTGGACGTCGACCTCCGCGCCGAACGCGTCGCGGAGCGCGTCCGCGGGGCTCGACGAGCGCTCGGGCCGGACGTAGGCGGAGCCGCCGCCCTGGACGAACGGGTGCACGGCGTTGGGCCCGACGAGCGCGACCCGGCGGACGTCGTGCGGGGCGACGGGCAGCGCGTGCTCGTCGTCGCGCAGCACGACCATCGAGCGGGACACCAGGTCGCGCAGGACGGCCCGGACGTCGACGTCGGCGACCTCGTCCCGACGGTCCCCGGACGGCTCGTAGCCGTCGAGCGCCCCGACCCGCTGCGCGAGCAGCAGGAGCCGGCGGACCTTGTCGTCCAGCAGGTCCTCGCTGACGCGGCCGTCGCGGACGGCGTCGAGGAGCCCGTCGCCCCACGGCCCGTCCGGCCCGGGCATCTGCAGGTCGAGCCCGCCCGCGGCGGCCGCCTCGACGGAGTTGGTCGCGACCCAGTCGCTGACGACGACGCCGTCGAAGCCCCACTCGTCCTTGAGCACGCCGGTGAGCAGCGGCCGGTGCTCGAGCGCGGGCGCGGCGGTGGTGCCGTCGTCGATGCCGGAGTAGGCGCCCATCACGGACCAGGCCTGCGCCTCGTGCACGAGCTGCTCGAACGGGGCGAGGTACACCTCGCGGAGCGTCTTCTCGTCGACCTTCGCGAGGTACGTCGTGCGCTGCGTCTCGGAGTCGTTCGCGACGAAGTGCTTGACGCACATGCCGACGCCGCGGTCCTGCGCGGACCGGACCACGTGCACGGCGATCGCCCCGGTGAGCAGCGGGTCCTCGGAGTAGCACTCGAAGTGCCGGCCGCCGACGGGCGTGCGCTGCAGGTTGACCTGCGGGGCGAGCACGAGGTCGACGCCGTGCCGGCGGGCCTCGGCGGCGAACAGGGCGCCGACCTCGTCGGCCAGGTCGACGTCCCACGTGGCGGCGAGCGCGCTGGGGGCCGGGAAGGAGGCGGAGACCTCGGACGGGTCGCCGGTCACGCCCCGGACGCCCGCGGGGCCGTCGGACACGTGCATCGCGCGCAGGCCGATGTGGTCGATCGCGGTGGTGGACCAGAGGCCGGCCCCGACGACGAGGCCCACCTTCTCCTCGAGCGAGAGCAGCGCGCACAGGGCGTCGAGGTCGGCGGTCCGCCCAGCCGAGGGCTGCGGCGCGGTGTGCAGGGTCACGGGGTGGAGCTCCGTTTCGGACGTCGTCGTCTTCTTCGGTCATCCAAGCACAACTTACTGACCTGTCAGTAAGTCCGTTGGTCACAGTATGGTTTCGGCCATGGACGACGACGTGCACGAGAGCGCTCCCGCACCAGCCGCTCCGGCGCGCACCCGGCGACGACCCCGCGCGGCGACCACCGAGCGCCGCGCCGAGATCCTCCGCGCCGCCGCGCACACCTTCGGCACCAAGGGCTACAAGAACGGCTCGCTCGCCGAGGTCGCCGAGCAGGTCGGCATCACCCACGCCGGCGTGCTGCACCACTTCGGGTCCAAGGAGGCGCTCCTCGTCGAGGTGCTCGAGTGGCGCGACAAGGAGGACGTCCGCCACCTCGAGGGCCAGCACATCCCCGGCGGCGCCGAGCTGTTCCGGCACCTCGTGCGCACCGCCCGGATGAACGTCGAGCGGCGCGGCATCGTGCAGGGCTACACCGTGCTCACGGGCGAGTCCGTCACCGACGACCACCCCGCCCGCGGCTGGGTCCTCGACCGGTTCACGATCCTCCGCGGCGAGATCGCCTCCGCCATCCAGGAGGTCGGCGGGCCGGACGTCGGCGAGGAGCTCGCCGCGCGCGCGGCGTCCGCGATCATCGGCGTCATGGACGGCCTGCAGGTCCAGTGGCTGCTCGACGACTCCGTCGACCTGCCCGAGGCGACCGCGTTCGCGATCGAGGCGATCCTGTCCTCCGCGCTCGCGGGAGTGGACCGTCCCCACCCCCTCGCCTGATCCTCAGCACTTTCCCAGGAACGCTCCAGGCACACCCCAGGCAGCGGTACGAGGCTCGACCGCATGACGACGACGACCCTCCGCCGCCCGCACGCGCTGACGCGCGCCGACGGCTCCCCCGTCCGTGCGCTGGTGGTCGACGACGAGCCGACCCTGGCCGAGCTCCTGTCCACCGCCCTGCGGTACGAGGGCTGGAAGGTCGAGCACGCGCTCACCGGCCACGCCGCGCTCCGCCAGGTCCGGGCCGTGGACCCCGACGTCATCGTCCTCGACGTCATGCTCCCCGACCTCACCGGTCTCGAGGTGCTGCACCGCGTCCGGGCCACCCACCCCGACGTCCCGATCCTGTTCCTCACCGCGAAGGACGCCGTCGAGGACCGCATCGCCGGCCTCACCGCCGGGGGCGACGACTACGTCACCAAGCCGTTCAGCCTCGAGGAGGTCGTCGCGCGCCTGCGCGCCCTGCTCCGCCGCACCGGCGCCGTGTCCGCCCGCGACGAGGCCGTGCTCACCGTCGGCGACCTGCGGATGGACGAGGACAGCCACGAGGTGTCCCGCGGGGGCGACGACATCCACCTCACCGCGACCGAGTTCGAGCTGCTGCGGTACTTCATGCGCAACCCCAAGCGCGTGCTGTCCAAGGCGCAGATCCTCGACCGCGTGTGGCAGTACGACTTCGGCGGCCAGGCGAACATCGTCGAGCTGTACGTGTCCTACCTGCGCCGCAAGATCGACAAGGGCCGCACGCCCATGCTGCACACCCTGCGGGGCGTCGGGTACGTGCTCAAGCCCGCCTGATGACCTCTCCCCGCCCGAGGACCGGCCCGGTCACCCCCCGACCGGCCGCCGCGAGCCGCCGACGCAGCCAGTGGACGCTGCGCCGGCGGCTCGTCGTCGTGATCGTCGGCCTGGTCGCCGTCGTCGCCGGGGTCATGGGGACCGTCACGACGCTCGCCCTGCGAGGGTCGCTCGTCACCGAGATCGACGCCCAGCTCACCTCCGCGAACCTGCGGGCGGAGCGGGCCCCCGACCGCGTCGCCGGGTCCGGGCAGGGCGGCACGACGACCCAGGGCGGCGCCGCCGTCCCGCAGCCCCTGGAGCCGGGGCAGGCCCCTCCCGGCGGGCTGATGCTCGGGCAGGCGACGGGAACCGTCAACGCGTTCGCGCCGGCCGACGGGTCGACCCCTCGGTCCAGCTACATCGACGACTCCGGGAGCCTGGTGCCGCTGAGCGACGCCGCCACGTCGACGCTGCTCGCGCTGCCGCACGACGGCCTCCCCCGGGACGTCGAGCTGGACGGTCTCGGTGACTTCCGGGCCGTCGCCGTCGAGCGCGGCGACGGCGCCGTCGTCGCGACCGCCCTGCCGACCGACTCCGTGACCAGCACCGTCACGCAGTACGTCGTCGTCGAGGTGCTCGTCGCGATGTTCGCCCTGCTCGCCGCGGGGGCGATCGGCACGCTGCTGGTCCGGCGCGAGCTGCGGCCCCTCGACCGGGTCGCCGCGACCGCCACCCGCGTCGCGTCGCTCCCGCTCGACCGGGGCGAGGTCGTCCTCTCCGACCGTGTCGCCGCCCGCGACACCGACCCCGCGACCGAGGTCGGCCAGGTCGGGGCCGCCCTCAACCGACTGCTGCGGCACGTCGAGTCCGCGCTCGCCGCCCGGCACGAGTCCGAGTCGCAGGTGCGGCAGTTCGTCGCCGACGCGTCCCACGAGCTCCGCACGCCGCTCGCGTCGATCCGCGGGTACGCCGAGCTCGTCCGGCGGCTGCCCGAGGAGGTGCCCGCGAGCGCCCTGCAGGCCATGGGCCGCGTCGAGTCGGAGTCCGAGCGGATGACCGGGCTCGTCGAGGACATGCTGCTGCTCGCGCGCCTCGACGCCGGACGCCCGCTGGCCGCCGACGAGGTCGACGTCGCCGTGCTGGCAGTCGACGCCGTCACCGACGCGCACGCCGCCGGCCCCGACCATCGCTGGAACCTCGACCTGCCCGTCACCGACGACGACCCGGAGCTCGTCGTCACCGGCGACGAGGACCGCCTGCGCCAGGTGCTCACCAACCTCGTGTCCAACGCCCGCGTGCACACGCCCACCGGCACGACCGTGACCGTGCGCGTGCGGCGCACCGCCGCCGACGTCGTGGTGCAGGTCGCCGACGACGGGCCCGGCATCCCGGCCGAGCTGCGGTCCCGGGTCTTCGACCGGTTCGCCCGCGGCGAGGCGTCCCGCGTGCGCAACGGCGGGTCCACCGGGCTCGGGCTCGCGATCGCGCACGCCGTCGTCACCGCGCACGGCGGGACGCTCGACGTCGCCTGCGCCACCGGCGGTGCGACCGGGACGACGTTCACCGTGCGGCTGCCGCACGCCTCGGCGCACCGCCCGACGGCACCCGCCGCCGCGCAGGCGGGGGGCGGCTCAGCCCGACCGCTCGTCGAACGGGCTCCCGTCCGCGCCTGAGGCTCGGCACCCTCACCGCTCCGGATCGCACGATCATCGGGCTCGGTCCAGGCTGGGACCGGTGACGACCGGTGACGACCGGCAACGACGAAGGAGCGGCCATGCTCGACCTCAGCAACGCGTTCAGCGGGTTCTCGGTCGACGACGTCCCCGCCGCGCAGCGGTTCTACGGCGAGACGCTCGGGCTCGACGTGACCGAGGCGAACGGGATGCTCACGCTGCACCTCGCCGGCGGGCGGGACGTGATCGTGTACCCGAAGGGCGAGGCGCACACGCCCGCGTCGTTCACGATCCTCAACTTCCCCGTGACCGACGTGCCGGCCGCCGTCGCCGAGCTGCGCGGGCGGGGCGTCGAGTTCGAGCGGTACGAGGGCACGCCGGTGCAGACCGACGACGACTTCGTGTTCCGGGGCGGCGGCCCGCTCATCGCCTGGTTCACCGACCCGGCGGGCAACGTGCTGTCGGTCATCGACGCCTGAGACGCGCCGCCCCCGGCGTCCCCGCTGCTGCACCTGCCTGCGCGCGGTCGCCGGACATATTGAACCTTTTGGTTCAGTGTCCTATGGTGAACCACATGGTTCAGCATGAGGCGCTCGACCGGGTCTACTCCGCCCTCGCCGACGCAACCCGGCGCGACGTCCTCGCACGGCTCGGACAGGGCCCCGCCACGATCGGCGAGCTCGCCGCACCGCACGGCATCACCCTCACCGGCATGAAGAAGCACGTGAAGGTCCTCGAGGACGCCGGGCTGGTCACCACCGAGAAGGTCGGCCGCTCGCGGCAGTGCCGGCTCGGCGAGGAACGGCTGGACGACGCGATGGCCTGGATCTCCTTCTACCAGCGGCTCTGGGAGCGTCGGCTCGACGGTCTCGACGCCTTCTTCACCCTGCAGAGAGGCACGGACGCATGACCACCACCGACACGCTCGAGATGCGCATGACGCGGGTGCTGCCCGCCACCCCGGAGCAGGTGTTCGACGCCTACACCGACGCCGAGAAGCAGAAGATCTGGTTCTCCATCCTCGACACCAAGCCGGGGATCGTGGAGATCGAGGTCGACCTGCGCGTCGGCGGCACGCAGGTCGCCGTGTGGGGGCCGGACCGCGACACGCTGTTCCGCGAGGTGCAGACGTTCCTCGTGCTCGACCGGCCGCACCGGCTCGTCACCGAGTCGACCGGGAGCAGCCCGGACGGCCTGACCATGACCACGCAGGTCGACATCACGTTCGAGGCCCAGGGCGACGGCACGCTCATGACGATCGTGCAGAGCGGCTTCCCGGCGGTCGAGGTGCGGGACTTCTTCTCGCAGGAGGTCTGGGTCGGGGCGCTCGACCGCATCGAGGCCTTCCTGGTCAGGGCCTGACCTCGCGGCGCGCTGCCCGACGCGCACGGACGTCGGGCAGACGTCGGGCAGAGGTCGGGCAGCCTGCGACGCGCCGAACGGAGCCGCGCGGCCGGCCGTGCGACGCGGTGACGACCTCACAGACCAGGCACAGCGCACGCCAAGTGGGCGGCGATGCCGCACGCCCATCGTCGAGGCATGGACACCACGACGACACGCGACCCGCAGCCCGGGCCGACGGCCCTCCCGGAGCCGTCGACCGCCCGCAACGGTGACCGGGCGTCCGGCCCCGTGCTGGACCTCGTCATCCCCGTGTACGACGAGGAGGCCGGCCTCGAGCGGGCCGTCCGCGCCGCGCGCCACTTCCTCGACACCGAGTTCCCCTACCCCGCCCGCCTGACGATCGCGGACAACGCCTCCGACGACGGCACGCTCGCGATCGCCCGCCGCCTCGCCGACGAGCTCGACGGCGTCCACGTGGTGCACCTCGACGCGAAGGGTCGGGGGCGCGCGCTGCACACCGCGTGGCTCGGCTCCGACGCGCAGGTGCTCGCGTACATGGACGTCGACCTCTCGACGGACCTGTCCGCGCTCCTCCCCCTCGTCGCACCTCTCGTGTCCGGGCACTCGCACCTCGCGATCGGCACCCGGCTCAGCCGGACCTCTCGAGTGGTGCGCGGTCCCCGTCGCGAGGTCATCTCGCGGTGCTACAACCTCCTGCTCCGCGGCACGCTGGCCACCCGGTTCTCCGACGCGCAGTGCGGGTTCAAGGCGATCCGGTCGGACGCCGCCCAGTGGCTGCTGCCGCTCGTCGCGGACAACGGCTGGTTCTTCGACACCGAACTGCTCGTCCTCGCCGAGCGGGCCGGGCTGCGGATCCACGAGGTGCCCGTCGACTGGGTCGACGACCCCGACTCGCGCGTCGACATCGTCGCGACCGCGATGGCCGACGTGCGCGGCATCCTCCGGGTAGGCCGGGACCTGGCCGCCGGTCGGCTCCCGCTGGCCTCGGTCCGCGAGCACCTCCCGCTCGTCGGGGACGCCCGGTCGTCGACCGCCGAGGGCGGCCTCCTCCTCCGCCAGCTCGTGCGGTTCGCCACCGTCGGGGTGCTCTCGACGGTCGCTTACGCGCTGCTGTACCTGGTGCTGGCCGGGCCGATCGGGCCGCAGGCCGCCAACGTCGTCGCGCTCCTGCTCACGGCCGTGGCCAACACGGCCGCGAACCGGCGCCTGACGTTCGGCGTCCGTGGCCGTTCGCGCGCGCTGCAGCACCAGGGCCAGGGCCTCGCCGTCTTCGGCCTGGCCTGGGCGCTGACCGCCGGCTCGCTCGCTGCGCTGCACGCCCTCGCCCCCACGGCACCGCGGGCCGCCGAGCTCACGGCGCTCGTGGTCGCGAACCTCGCCGCGACCGTCCTGCGGTTCGTCCTCCTGCGGGGCTGGGTGTTCCGCCACGCCGACCGCACCACTCCTCCCGTCCCCGCCGATCCCACGGCCGCTTCTCCCGGCCCCGCCGATCCCACGGCCGCTTCTCCCGTCCCCGCCGATCCGACGGCACCCTCCGAAGGGACCCTCCGATGACCACCACGACCACACCTCCGACGGGACCTGGCGGCCCGGCCCACCGCGTCGCCGACCTCCCCCCGAGCACCCTGCCGGGCGTCGGGCCGGGCGTCGGGCCGGGCACCTCGTCCGGCACCACACCGGACGCCCCCGGCACCCCGCCCAACGGCCCGTCCGGCACCCCGCCCGCGCCCGCGACCAGCGGCGACGCAGCCCCTGCGACCCGTACCCGCTGGGAGCGTCCGGCCGTCGCCGCGCTGCTCCTCGGCACGGCACTGCTCTACCTCTGGGACCTCGCGTCCTCGGGCTACGCCAACTCGTTCTACTCGGCGGCGGCCCAGGCGGGCTCCCAGTCGTGGACGGCGTTCCTGTACGGCGCGTCCGACGCGGCGGCGTCGATCACCGTGGACAAGCCCCCGGCCTCCCTGTGGGTCATGGCGCTGTCCGTGCGGGTGTTCGGGCTGTCGTCGTGGTCGCTCCTGGTGCCGCAGGCGCTCATGGGGGTCGCGACAGTGGCGCTGCTCTGGTCCAGCGTCCGGCGCCGGTTCTCCGCGCAGGCCGCGCTGCTGACGGGGGTGGTGTTCGCGCTGACGCCCGTGGCGGCGCTGATGTTCCGCTTCAACAACCCGGACGCCCTCCCGGTGCTCCTGCTGGTCGGCTCGGTGTGGGCCACGATGCGCGCGGTCGACGGCCCCCGGACGACCCGCTGGATGCTGCTCGCCGGCGCGCTCGTCGGGCTCGCGTTCCTCACCAAGCAGCTCCAGGCGTTCCTCGTGCTGCCCGGCCTGGCGGTCGCGTTCCTGTGGGCGGCACCGGTCTCGCTCGGTCGCCGCATCCGCGACGGTCTTCTCGCGGTCGCCGCGATGCTCGTCGCCGGCGGGTGGTGGGTCGCGCTCGTCGAGCTCGTGCCGGCCTCCGCCCGCCCGTACGTCGGCGGGTCGCAGGACAACTCGTTCCTCGAGCTGACGTTCGGGTACAACGGGCTCGGACGGCTCACCGGTGACGAGACCGGCTCGGTCGGTGGGGGCGGCGGCGGTGGCGGTGGGGCGCAGTGGGGCTCGACCGGCCTGACCCGGCTGTTCGGCTCCGACATCGGCGGCCAGGTCGCGTGGCTGGTCCCCGCAGCACTGGTGCTCGGCGCCGTCGCGTTCTGGCTGCGTCGCCGCCTCCCGCGGACCGACGGCGGGCGCGCCGAGATCGTCGTCTGGCTGTCCTGGCTGCTGGTCACCGGGCTGACGTTCTCGTTCATGGCCGGCATCTTCCACGCCTACTACACGGTCGCGCTGGCCCCGGCCGTCGCCGCACTGGTCGGCATCGGGACGTGGGGGCTGTGGACGCGTCGAGGCGAGCTGTGGGCCCTGGCGGTGCTCGCGGGCGTCACCCTCGGGACGGCGGTGTGGGCGTCCGTCCTCCTCGGACGCTCGGCGGACTGGCTGCCGTGGCTGCGCTGGCTCGTGCTGGTCGCGGGCATCAGCGGCGCGGTCCTGCTCGTCGCCGGGCACTACGCCGGACGGTCCGTGCTCCGCGCGGGGGCGGCCCTCGCCCTCGTCGGCGGCCTCGCCGGCCCGGCGGCCTACACGGTCCAGACCGTGTCCACCGGTCACACCGGCTCGATCGTGACCGCGGGCCCGACCGTCACGGGCGGCACCGGCGGCACCGGCGGCCCGGGCGGCGGCGGGTTCGGCCCGCGCGGCCAGGGCGGCCCCGGCGGCCAGACCGGTCAGATGCCCCCCGGCGGAGGCCCGCAGAACGGCCAGGTCCCCAGCGGGCAGACCCAGAACGGCGGCCCGCCGACCGGTCAGGCACCCGGCGGAGGCGGCGGCATGGGCGGCCTGCTCGACGGCGCCACGGTCAGCGCCGAGGTCCAGGACCTGCTCCTGCAGGACGCCGACGACTACACCTGGGTCGCCGCCGCGATCGGCTCGCAGAACGCCGCGAGCTACCAGCTGGCCACCGAGCAGTCCGTCATGCCGGTCGGCGGCTTCAACGGCTCCGACCCGTCGCCCACGCTCGCGGAGTTCCAGCAGCTCGTCGCCGACGGCCAGATCCACTGGTTCATCGGCGGGGGCGGGTTCGGCGGCAGCGACGGCGGATCGAGCACGTCGTCCGAGATCAGTGCCTGGGTGCAGGCGACCTTCACGGCGCAGACGGTCGACGGCACCACGCTCTACGACCTGACCAGCGGGTCGTCGTCGAGTGCCCTCGACACCTGACCCGACCCCGGCGCCGGCGGTCCGACCTCACCCCGGTCGGGCCGTCGGCGTTCCCGTCACGGTCAGAACGCGAAGTCGAGCAGGAAACGGATCGGCGCCCGCACCGTCGCCCAGAGCACGCCGCCCACCGACCGGCCGGCCGTCCGGGCCGCGCGGAACGTCAGGACCGCGGTGAGCACCATCCCCGCCACGAGCAGCACACCGCCGGCGACGACGACCCACCGCGGAAGGTTCACGACCCACGCCGTCAGCGTGACCACGGCGACGACGAGACCGAGGAGCAGCACCGCCACGAGCGCCGGCGTCGTCGGCGCGTCACCCGGCTCTCGTCGTCCCATCCCACGCTCCTCGCGCACCGGTCCCGGTCGGCGGACCGCGCGCCATGCTACGGACGGAGCGTCGCGCCGGCAGGAGCGCGGTTCGACGTCACCCGGACGCGGCGGCTCACGACGCCTCCGGGTCGAGCCCGTGCACCGCCCGCCCCCCGTCGACGGGCACCACCGCGCCGTTGACGAACGACGCGGCGGGCGACAGCAGGAACGCGACGACGGACGCCACCTCCGACGCCTCGCCGACACGGCCCAGAGGGTGCAGCCGGCGCACCTGCGCGACGAGGTCGTCCCGGACCTCCGGCGTGGCCGACTCCAGCAGACGGTCGTAGCGGGCGGTCCGGATCGACCCGAGCGCGACCGCGTTGACCCGGACGCCCCGCGGCCCGTAGTCGACGGCCAGCGCCCGCGTCAGCCCCTCGACCGCCGCCTTCGCGGTCGCGTACGGGAGCGCACCGCGAACAGGCCGCCCTGCCTGGTGCGACGACACGTTGACGACGGCGCCACCCGTCGACGCACCCAGGAACGTGCGGACCGCGACGGCCGACCCGACGAGCGCGGGGGCGAGGTTGGCCGTCACCGCGCGCAGCGCCGCCGCGGGATCGGTGTGCAGGTCGACGTCGTCGAACACCGCCGCGTCGTTGACCCAGCCCGTGAGCCCGCCGTGCTCCTCGGCCACCCGCGCGGCCGCCTGGCATGTGTCCTCGTCGGCGGCGTCGCCGACGACGACGGACAGGCGCGGGTCGTCGTCGTCCGGAGGCCGCACGTCGAGCACGACGACGTGGTCGCCCAGGTCCGCGAGGTGCCGGGCGATCTCACGCCCGACACCCCCTGCGGCCCCGGTGACGACGACCGACCCCATGGGGTGCGGGTCAGAGCGGGAACGCCGAGTAGACGTCGACGATCTCGTCGACCGGCGCGACCACGCGGAACACGACCGTGCCGTTGGTCCACACGGCGATCCCGGTGCCGTCACCGGCGTCGACGATCGTGTACGTGCCGGCCTTCTGGCCGCCGGCCGTCACGTCGCCGCTCTGCGGGAGGTCGGGAGCATCGGCGGCAGCGGAGGCCGAGGCCGACGCGGTCGGGGCGTCGGTGGCCGTGTCGGCGGTGGCCTGCGGCAGCGCGGCGACGAGGGTCGCGGCGAACGCCCCGGCCTCCTCGGCCGACTCCCACTGGCCCACCTGCACGCTCACGGTGCCCGACTCCCCGTCGGTGTACGTCTCGGTGTAGGCCTCGATGGCCCCGGCGGCCTGCCAGTCCGGGTACGGCTCCGACGTCGCGAGCGCGTACTGCAGGACGGACGTGGGCAGCGCGGCCGCGAACGCGGTCGTCGCCGTGCGGGCCACCGGGTCGACCGACGGGGTCGGCGACGGCAGCAGGATCGTGCTCGCGACCGGGGGCGGCGCGTCGTCCGAGCCGGAGCTGCGGGACGCGATGATCCCCGCGACGACACCGATCACGACGACCACGGCGACGCCGATCGCGGCCGGCAGCAGCCAGCGGGGGCGCGGCTTCGACTCCGACGGCGGCTCGTCCCCGCCCGACGCGGAGCCCTCCTCGCCCGTCGTCGACGCGAGCGGCGACGGGCCCGCCGCACCGAAGCTGTTCTGGACCGTCCGGCCCGCCGGACGGGACGCGTACCTGATCGGGTCCGGCGCGACGAGCACCGTGGGCTCGGCCGGGGGCGCGGGCTGCGCCGGCGCGGTGGGCGCGGCGGGCTGTGCGACCGGGGAGTCGATGAGGGTGGGCGGCGCGGCGGGCGCGGCCGGGGCAGCGGCAGCGGGCTGCGCGGCGGCCGCCTGGGTCGCCGGCGCGGGCGGTGCGGCCGGTGCGAACGGCGCCGGCGGTGCGGGCGGGGTCCACTCCGGCGCGGGTGCCTGCGCGGCGGCCGGAGGGGTCCGCTGCGTGAGCGGGGTCCGCTCCGCGAGCGGGCTCTGCGTCGACGACGCCGGGGCGGCCCGGTAGCCCAGGTACGGGGCAGGGGCGCCGGCCTCGTCCACGGCAGGCGCGGACACGGCGGGCTGCGCCACAGGAGCACCGCCGACGGGTGCCGCGGACGCTGGCGGGGCCAGGCGCGACGCCGCGGCCTCGGCACCGGTCGACGCCCACACGGGACGCGTCCCACGCTGCGCCGGATCGGGTCCGGGCTGGCCGGTGTCAGTCATCGGGGCTCCCCCTTGGCTCGTGCGCCCGACGAGCGCCGGACGGCCGCAGCCTACCCAGCGCGCCGCACCCAGGCCTCGGCACGCCGCCCAGACTCGGCGAGCCCGGGCATGTCGGACCCACCGGCTAGCGTGCGGCCCGTGACCTCGACGACCGTCAAGCGTGCCGACCGCACGGCCCGCCCGCCGTTCCGCTGCAGCGAGTGCGGCTGGACCGCGACCAAGTGGGTCGGCCGGTGCGGCGAGTGCCAGGCGTGGGGCACGGTGGCGGAGGACGCAGGGCCTGGTGGTGGTGCGCCGCGCACGGTCGCGACCGCCCCGACGAGGGCCCCGGCCCGCCCGATCGACGAGATCGACGTGGAGACGGCCCGCGCCCGGCCCACGGGGGTCGACGAGCTCGACCGGGTGCTCGGCGGCGGGATCGTGCCCGGCGCCGTGGTGCTGCTGGCCGGCGAGCCGGGCGTCGGCAAGTCGACGCTCCTGCTGGACGTGGCCGCCCGCGCGGCCCGCACCGGGCGCCGCGTCCTCTACGTGACGGGTGAGGAGTCCGCCGCCCAGGTCCGGCTGCGTGCCGGCCGCATCCAGGCCCTCGACCCGCAGCTGCTGCTCGCCGACGAGACCGACCTGGCGACCGTGCTGGGCCACATCGAGCAGGTGCAGCCGGACCTGCTCGTGCTCGACTCGGTGCAGACCATCGCGTCGGCGGCGATCGAGGGCACCGCGGGCGGCGTGGCACAGGTCCGCGAGGTCACGGCGGCGGTGATCGCGGCGGCGAAGTCGCGGGACATGCCGGTGGTCCTCGTCGGGCACGTCACCAAGGACGGGTCCGTCGCGGGCCCGCGCACCCTCGAGCACCTCGTCGACGTGGTGTGCCAGTTCGAGGGCGAGCGCCACTCGCGGCTGCGGATGCTGCGCGCGACGAAGAACCGGTACGGCCCGACGGACGAGGTCGGCTGCTTCGACCTGTCCGAGCGGGGCATCGTCGGGCTCGCGGACCCCAGCGGCCTGTTCGTGTCGCAGGCGCAGCAGGCGGTGCCGGGCACGTGCCTCACCGTGACGCTGGAAGGACGTCGGCCCCTGGTCACCGAGGTCCAGGCCCTCGTGGCGCCCAGCGCGGTGCCGAACCCCCGCCGGACCACGAGCGGCATCGACTCCAGCAGGCTCGCGATGGTGCTGGCGGTGCTGCAGCGCCGGCTCGGCGCGCGGCTCGCCGACCAGGACGTGTACGTCTCGACGGTCGGCGGTGCCCGCGTCGTGGAGCCCGCGGCCGACCTGGCGCTGGCCCTGGCCGCCGTGAGCTCGCGCGAGAACGTGCCGCTCCCCCGCGGGCTCGTCGCGATCGGCGAGGTCGGCCTCGCCGGGGAGATCCGGACGGTGTCGGGGGTCGGTCGCCGGCTCGCCGAGGCCGCCCGGCTGGGTTTCACGCGCGCGATCATCCCGGCGGGGGCGCTCGACGGGTTCACCGCCCCGGAGGGCATCACCGTGACCACCGCGTCGGACCTGGCGCAGGCCGTCGGCGCAGTGGGCATGTGAGCGGGCACGTGAGCGCGGCGGCGAGCAGGGCGCCCACGAGCCCGTCCGACGCCACGTCCACCACCGTGGCCGCCCGCGCTCCCACCAGCGCGATCACCCGCGTTCCCAGCAAACTGACAGCCGTGCCCGCGCGGGTCGCGGACAACGCGCTGGACACCGCTCGTTACCATGCATCCGTGCCGCACTTGCACGTCCCCGACGACCTTCTGAGGTCCACCCTTGCCGCCGTCGCGCCCGGCGGCGAGCTTCGCGACGGCCTGGAGCGGATCCTGCGGGGCCGCACGGGCGCCCTCATCGTGCTGGGCTTCGACCCCACGGTCGAGAGCATCTGCTCCGGCGGCTTCGTGCTCGACGTCGGCTTCTCCGCCACCCGGCTCCGCGAGCTGGCCAAGATGGACGGCGCGGTCGTGGTCGACGGCGAGCGCATCGTGCGGGCCGCCGTGCAGCTGCTGCCCGACGTGACGATCGAGACGTCCGAGTCCGGCACCCGCCACCGCACCGCCGAGCGGGTCGCGAAGCAGACCGGCTTCCCGGTGATCTCGGTGTCCGCGTCGATGCGGATCATCGCCCTGTACGTGGGCAGCCAGCGGTACGTGCTCGAGGACTCCACGACCATCCTGTCCCGCGCCAACCAGGCCCTGGCCACGCTCGAGCGGTACAAGTCGCGGCTCGACGAGGTCAGCGGCACGCTCTCCGCCCTCGAGATCGAGGACCTCGTCACCGTCCGCGACGTGTGCGCGGTGGTGCAGCGGCTCGAGATGGTCCGCCGCATCTCCGAGGAGATCGAGGGCTACGTCGTCGAGCTCGGCACGGACGGCCGCCTCCTCACGCTGCAGCTCGACGAGCTCGTCGGCGGGCTCGGGTCGGACCGCGCGCTCGTCATCCGCGACTACCTCGACACGTCCCGTCGCGACGTCGACCAGGTCCTCGCCGCCCTCGCCGAGCTCGACTCGACCGAGCTGCTCGACATGGCCCACATCGCTCGCGTCCTGGGGCTGCCCGGCGGCGGCGACACCCTCGACGCCGCGGCGGGGCCTCGCGGGTACCGGCTGCTGTCGAAGGTGCCGCGCCTGCCGGGCACCATCGTCGACCGGCTCGTCCTGCACTTCGGCGGACTGCAGAAGCTCCTCGCGGCCGGCATCGAGGACCTCATGGCGGTGGACGGCGTCGGCGAGCAGCGGGCGCGGGCCGTGCGCGAGGGGCTGTCGCGGCTCGCGGAGTCGAGCATCCTCGAGCGCTACGTCTGACCCGAGCGACACGCCTGATCCGTGCACCCGGCCCGGGCGCTCCGGCCGCCGGGCTCAGCCCAGGCCGAACACCACGGGCGCCGCGCTCGCCCCGGCGAGGTTGAACGCCAGCGAGTAGGTCCCCGCCCCGGGCGCCGGCAGGTCGGCGGGGCACCCCGGCGCGGACCGGATCCGGTTCCAGGCGACCTGCTGCGCGTCGGCGACGTCGGCGCCGGGCGGCAGCAGCAGCAACCGGCTCTCGCTGCCGGCGGCGACGCAGTCCTGGTTGGACCACACGCGGTCCTCGCCGGAGGTCACGACGATCTCGCGGTGGGCCTCCCCCGCGTCGACGAGGCAGGGCTCGGTCCCGGTGTTGGTGATCGTCAGGGTGAACCCGGGGCTGACGCCGGCGGCGAACGACTCGGCGGCCGCGACGGCGGAGAGCGCGAGGTGGTCGGCCGAGCACTCGAGCGTCCCGGGCGTCTTGCTGGGGCTCGGTTCGACGGTGGGGGTGGGCGTCGTGGCGGCGGCGGGCGTGTCGCCGCCGGACCCGCGGCCGGCGACGAGCCAGACGACGAGGACGACGACCAGCAGCGGGATGCCGAGCACCACGAACCGGCGCACCCAGTAGACGCGCGCGGGCAGCCGTCCGCCTGGTCGTGCCTGGCTCATCGGTCCCCCCGTTCGTCGCACCGTCCCCGTCGACGCGCGACCACCCTAGGACGGTGTCCGGAGGTGGGTCGGCCCGACGCGCGGACCATACCGGAGCCGGTCAGCCGGGTCGGGGTGCGCCCATCCGCCGGAGCATGTCGAGCAGCTGGGCGCGCTCGTCGGCGTCGAGGCGGGCGAGCCGTTCGGCGGCGCCGCTCTGCCGCCGGGACGCGATCTCGGCGAGCACCGCGCGTCCGTCCGGGGTGAGCTCGACGAGGGTGGCGCGCCGGTCGTGCGGGTCGTCGACGCGGCGGACCCAGCCGTCCTGCTCGGCCTGGTCGACCTTGGAGGTGACGGAGCGGGGGGCGACGTCGAGGGCGACGGCGAGCTCGCCGAGCCGGCGGGGACCGTCGCAGCGGGACAGGGTCCGCAGGAGCCGGACCTGTCCGGGGGTGGTGCCGAGCGGGTCACCGGCGTGGGCGGCGTCGCGGTGCAGGCCACGGACGACGGCGTAGAGGAGCTCGAGGAACTCGCCCGGGTCGTCGTGGGTCGTCACGGCCGTGAGCGTAGCAGTTGTGAGCAAGCCACATAGTGAACTAACCTCAGCATCGGCCCGGACCGTGCCCCCCAGATGCCCCCGCGGTCCTGCACGGACGGAGGCCACCATGAGCATGAGCCACCCCACCCCCGGTCGCGGCGGCGCCACCACGATGCGCGGGTTCTTCAAGGACCGCTCCGTCAGCGAGCACAGGCTGACCCGCGACACGCTGCGCCGCATCCTCGCGTTCGCCCGCCCGTACCGCGGTCGTCTGGCCGTGTTCCTGGTGCTCATCGCGCTCGAGGCCGCTGCCGGCGCCGTCACCCCGATGCTGTTCCGCACCCTCATCGACGACGGCATCGCGAACTCGGACACCCGCCTCGTCGTCGGGATCGCCGCGACGGTCGTCGCGATCGCCCTGCTCAGCGCGGGCCTGTCCGTCGCCGACCGGTGGGTGTCGTCGCAGGTCGGCGAGGGCCTGATCCTCGACCTGCGCACCGCCGTGTTCGACCACGTGCAACGCATGCCCCTCGCGTTCTTCAGCCGCTCCCGCACGGGCGCTCTCGTGCAGCGGCTCAACGGCGACGTGCTCGGCGCCCAGCAGGCGTTCACGTCGACGCTGCAGAACACCGTCAGCAACGGGCTCACCGTCGTGTTCGTGCTCGCCGCGATGTTCTCGATGTCCTGGCAGCTGACCGCGATGTCGCTCGTGCTGCTGCCCGCGTTCGTGCTGCCGGCACGCTGGTTCGGGAAGCGGATGGCCGCGATCACGCGGGAGAGCTACGACCTCAACGCCGACGCCGCGCAGACCATGAACGAACGGTTCAACGTGGCCGGCGCGCACCTGGTCAAGGTGTTCGGCGACCCCGCCCGCGAGTCCGCGGCGTACGCGGCCCAGGCCGGTCGCGTCCGCGACATCGGCGTGCAGCGCGCCCTGCTCTCGACGTGGTTCCGCGTCGGCCTGACCACGCTCGCGTCGGTCGCGATCGCGATCATCTACGGCCTCGGCGGGGTCATGGCCATCCGCGGCGAGCTCACGGTCGGGGTGGTCGTCGCGATGGCCGCGTACCTGGGCCGCCTGTACGGGCCGCTGACCAGCCTGTCCAACGTGCAGGTCGACGTGATGACCGCGCTGGTCAGCTTCGAGCGGGTGCTCGAGGTGCTCGACCTGGAGCCGACGGTCGCCGAGCGCCCCGACGCGCGCGACCTGCGCGACGACGTCCGGACCGGGGGCGCGTCCGTCGAGCTCGACGCCGTCAGGTTCCGCTACCCCGGCGCCGACGACGTCTCGCTGGCCTCGCTCGAGTCGGTCGCCGCGCTGCGCCACGACGTCACGCACGACACCCTCACCGACGTCTCGTTCACCGTGCCCGCGGGGTACATGGTCGCGCTCGTCGGCCCGTCGGGCGCCGGCAAGACGACGATCTCCCAGCTCGTCAGCCGCATGTACGACCCGACCGGTGGCACCGTCCGCATCGCCGGCCGGGACCTGCGTGACGTCACGTCCGAGTCGCTGCGCGCGACCGTGGGCGTGGTCAGCCAGGAGGCCCACCTGTTCCACGACACGATCGCCGGCAACCTGCGGTTCGCCCGGCCCGACGCCACGGACGCCGAGCTCGTGCACGCGCTGCGCCAGGCACACGTGTGGGACCTCGTCGAGTCCCTGCCCGACGGGCTCGACACCGTGGTCGGCGACCGCGGCTACCGCCTGTCGGGCGGCGAGCGCCAGCGCCTGGCCATCGCACGGCTGCTGCTCAAGGCCCCGGACGTCGTGGTGCTCGACGAGGCCACCGCGCACCTCGACTCCGAGTCCGAGTCGGCTGTGCAGGCCGCGCTCGACGAGGCGCTGCACGGCCGCACGTCGCTCGTCATCGCGCACCGCCTCTCGACCGTGCGGCAGGCCGACGCGATCGTCGTCGTCGCGCACGGCCAGGTCGTCGAGCACGGCACGCACGCCGAGCTGCTCGCCCGCGAGGGCCTGTACGCCGAGCTGTACCGCACGCAGTTCCGTGAGCACGACGAACCCGCAGCGGCCTGACCAGCGCCTACGCTGCCGCCATGATCGGAACCATCGACGAGGTCGTCATCGACTGTGCCGACCCGGGCCTGCTCGCCCGGTTCTGGGCGGGTGTGCTCGGCGGCGAGCCGCAGGCCCGCGACGACGACTGGCACTACGTGTACCCGCCGGGCTGGACGCAGCTGTCGTTCCAGCGTGTACCGGAGGGCAAGGTCGTGAAGAACCGCCTGCACCTCGACGTGCTCGTCGACGACATCGAGGGCGCCACCCGCCAGGCCGAGGCCCTCGGCGCGACCCGCCTCGGCCCGGTGCACGCCCACGGGCCGGGGACGTTCCAGGTCCTGCAGGACCCCGAGGGCAACGAGTGGTGCGTCGTCCGCCCGAACCCCCGGACGGCCTAGGACCCGAGGTCGACGGGCACGTCCTCGAACGTCGGCCAGCGGGAGTCGACGCTGACGGCGAGCGCCGGTGTCGTGTACAGCGGCGCCGGCAGGGTCGCCTCGAACCTCACTGGCACCCCCGGGACGAGGGACAGACGGAGGTTGTCCGTCGACCACCGCTGGCCGGTGTTCGACAGCGTGCGGTACTCGACCAGGCCCGTGCGGTCGGCGACGCTCGGGCTCAGCACGTCGTCGCCCATCAGCTCGTAGAGCGTTGCCGGCTCGCTGGACCCGCCGAGCCGCTCGACGACGACGCGCAGCCGCATCGACGCGCCGCGCACGTCCAGACCCTCGACCCCGACGCGCAGCTTCTCGCCCGGCCGCCCCGGGGCGTCGACGGTCTGCTCGGCCAGGAGCTTCGCGCCGGACGTCGGCACGGGGACGACGAGCCCGGTCTCCCCGTAGGGCCCGGGCGCCGCAGCACCGACCGTGGGAGGCGCGGTCGCGGTCGTCGCCTGCGGGGGCGCGCCGGCGTAGTGGAGCTCGACACGCCGGTTCTGGGCGCGGTCCTCGGCGATGTCCTCGCCGTCCTCGGAGACCTTCAGGCGCGACTCGCCGTAGCCGTGCACGTCGAGCACGACGTCCGGGCGGGCAGCGGCGACCGCGGCGGCCACCGACTGGGCGCGCCGCTCGGACAGGTCCTGGTTGTGGGCGTCGTCGAGCACGGAGTCGGTGTGGCCGTCGACCGTGACGGTGGCGCCGGCGGGAACCTGGGCCACGAGCGCGCCGATCGCGGCGCGCGCCTCCTCGGACAGGTCGCTGCCGTCGACGGTGAACAGGATGTCCGACGCCAGCGTGACCGACGTCTGGTCCTGCTCCTGCTCGACCTGCCCGACCTGCTTGGTCGCCGGGCCGGGCTCGTAGGGCCGCACCGTGAAGAACGCCGGCGAGTCGCTGTAGTCACGGACCGTGAGCAGGCCGTTCGTCAGGACCTCGTCGGAGACGGCCGGGAAGTCGTCCAGCGTCAGGGGCGTGGCGTCGTCCGTCGCCGGGGACGCGGCGGACACGAGCAGGCCGGCGACGACGGCGAGCACGGCCGCGAGCGGAGCTCGCCGGGTGATCGGTCGCACGCCTCAGTCCTCGTACGTCACGGGGACGTCCTCGAACGGCGCCCACGACGCGACCAGCGACAGGTCGAGCGACTCCACCCGCTCGGTGGGGGCGGCGAACCACGCCTGGTAGAGCACGGGCTCACCGCCGGCGGCCTCGGCGCGCACGACGTCCGTCTCCCACTGCTGGCCGGTCTCGCTCAGCACGAAGTACTGCGTCAGGTGCTCCAGGTCGTTGAGCGCGGGGAGCAGGTCGCCCTCACCCGTCATCCCGTAGATGTTCACGGAGCCGCCGTCCGCGAGCTCCTCGTCGGGCGTGAACCAGACGCGCAGCTCCATGGTCTTGTCCTGCACGACGAGCGGCTCCACCTCGACCCGCACCGTGTGGTCCGTGTCGCCCGGCACCGGGAACGTGCCCTCGACGACCGTCCCGGCCTGCTGCACCGCCCCGCCCGACCCGCCGGCGGCCGCCGCCGACCCGCTCCCGGACGGCTTCGGGTCGCCACCGCCCGTGCATCCGGCGAGCCCGAGGACCCCCACGACCAGAACCGTCACCACGACCGACGGGCGCACCTGTCCCCCTCCTCCTGCCCGGAATGTCCGGGCAGCGGGTACGACCGTACCTGCCCGATCCCGTCGCGACGTGCCGCGTCACCCGATCGAGCCTGAGCGTCCCGTCGCCACGACCACCGCGACGGGGGCGAACCGGCTACAGGTCCGCCGGGTCCACCAGGAAGTCGGCCTCGTCGGCGATCTCGCCCCCGAGCGCCCGGTGCAGCGCCCGGGCGACGGCCTGCACCTGAGGCGAGGCACGGCCCCGGGCGACGCGGTGCTCGAACGACGGCTTCTCCGCCTCGAGCTCCTCGACGAGGAGCGGCTCCCAGTGCACGCGGTAGGCGACGACGCCGTTCGCGGTCCAGGGCAGGGTCCTCATCAGTGGCGGCACGTCGGCCTGAAAGCTCGCCTCGACGCTGATCATCCCGTCCACCGCGAGGTCGACGATCACGCCGTACGCCTCGGCCCGCGGGGGTTCCGCGATCATGAGCTCGTCGAACGCCGCCGCCTCGGCGTGCAGGCGCGCCCGCTCCGCCTCGTCGGTCACGCCGTGCCGCTCGAGCGACGCACGCAGCCCCCGCCCGCCTGCCTCCGGCAGGTACGACGGCACGCCCTCGGACGCCCGCCCGGCGCCGGGCATCGGCCCGGACCACGACGACGTGGACTCCGAGAGCCGCGCGCGTGACACCACGGACTGCACGACGGCGAGGGCCTCGTCGGGCTCGAGCCACCGGTCGGCGAGGAGCGTGAGGTCGATGGCGGCGTCGATGTCCGGCGTGAGGATCGCTCCGGACCCACCGATCCGCACGGCACCGCCGAGGCGGCGGGCGGCGGCGACGAGCCACTGCACCACGCGCTCCTCCTCGCGGACGGGCATCCCGTCGGGGAAGGCGCGCTTGAGGCCGTCGCGGTCCCCGCCCGGGTACGGGGGCCGCCCGCGGTCACGGGGGCAGTCGAGGTCGTAGACGACAGCCGTCGACGGCGGCAGGCCCAGGCTCACGCAGTCCTCGGCCTCGACCCGGTACGGGCCGCGCAGCTTGGAGAGGCGCGCGAGCCGCAGGGCCGGTGCCGGGGCCGTCGTCGCCGCGACGCTCCGGATGCCGAGCGCCGCCGTCATGGGCCGCACGATCCCGCGCGACTGCGGCGCCTCCTCGCCGGGCTCCTCCCAGCGGGCGGTGCCGAACCGGCTGAGCGCCAGCGTCTCGACCTCGTCGGAGTCGATGCCCTCGGGCAGCGCGAGCAGGTGGCGGTGGCGCAGCTGCGGGTCGGCGGCGACCAGGCGCGGGGTCGGCACGCGTCAGACCTCGGTGCGGTGGAAGTTCTGCCAGGACCGTGAGGCGGTCGGGCCGCGCTGCCCCTGGTACCGCGAGCCGTACCCGGCCGCCCCGTACGGCTGCTCCGCGGCCGACGAGAGGCGGAAGAAGCACATCTGGCCGATCTTCATGCCCGGCCAGAGCAGGATCGGCAGGGTCGCCACGTTGGACAGCTCGAGCGTGACGTGCCCGGAGAACCCCGGGTCGATGAACCCGGCCGTCGAGTGCGTCAGCAGTCCCAGCCGCCCGAGCGACGACTTGCCCTCGAGCCGTGCCGCGACGTCGTCGGGGAGCGTGACCTGCTCGTAGGTGGAGCCGAGCACGAACTCGCCGGGGTGCAGCACGAACGCCTCGCCCGACTCGACCTCGACGAGCCGCGTGAGCTCGGGCTGGTCGATCGACGGGTCGATCACCGGGTACTTGTGGTTGTCGAACAGCCGGAAGAACCGGTCGAGCCGCACGTCGATGCTGGACGGCTGGATCATCGCCGGGTCGTAGGGCTCGAGGGCCACACGGCCCGAGTCGAGCTCGGCCCTGATGTCACGGTCGGAGAGCAGCACGGGGTAAAGGTAGTCGGTCGTTCTGTGCAGGTCTGCCCCCGGCACGACGGGCGAGACCGGCGGCACGAGATGCTCAGAGCAGGTCGGCGTCCCGGACCAGCAGCGCGATCTGCGTCCGGTTCTCGAGCCCGAGCTTGAGCAGGATGCTCGACACGTGCGACTTCACGGTCGGGACCGTCAGGAACAGGTCCCGGCCGACCTCCGCGTTCGACGAGCCCCGGCCGATCGCCAGCACGACGTCCCGCTCGCGGGCGGTGAGCCTCCCGAGGACCGCGCGAGCGTCCTCGCGCGCCCCGCCGGTCCGCGCCGTGGTGTCCATGAGCCGCCGGGCGACGCGCGGCGACAGGACCGGCTCCCCGGCGGCGGCGGCGTGCACGGCCTCGACGATCCGCACCGGCGGGGTGTCCTTGAGCAGGTACCCGCTCGCGCCGGCGGCCATCGCGCCGTCGATCTCGTCGCCGGTGTCGAACGTGGTCAGGACGACGACGGCGGGCGGCTGCGGCCGGGCACGGACCGTCCGGGTGGCCGTGATGCCGTCGACGCCCGGCATCCGCAGGTCCATGAGCACCACGTCCGCCGTGTGCGCGTCGAGCACCGCGGGCACCTCGCCGCCGTCGGCCGCCTGCCCCACGACGGCGATGCCGTCCGCGCCGTCGAGCATCAGCGCGAGGCCGGACCGGACCAGGGGGTCGTCGTCGACCACGACGACGCGCACGGCCCGGCCGGGTGTCGCGCCCGTCGTCGCGCCCGTCGTCGCGCCCGTCATCGCGGCACCGGGACCGACGCGGTCAGCACGAACCCGTCGCCCTCCGGCCCGGCGTCGAGGTACCCGCCGAGCAGCTCGACGCGCTCGGCGAGCCCGACGAGCCCGGTCCCGGACCCGTCGCCGGCGCGGCCGGCCACGCCACCGCGGTCGGCGACCCGCACCGCGACGCCGTCGGCCGAGCGCGTCACGTCGATCCGCACCCGGCTGCCGGGCGCGTGCCGCCGGGCGTTCGTCAGGCCCTCCTGGCACGCCCGGTACACCGCGAGCCCCACGGCAGGCGGCACGTCGAGGTCGTCCGGCGTGCTGAGCGAGACGTCGGTGCCGGCCTGCCGGGACTGCTCGACGAGCCCGGCGAGGTCACCCACCCCGGGCACGGGCCGCAGCTCGTCGGGCCCGGACCGGAGCACCCCGATGACCTCGCGCAGCTCCACGAGCGCCTCCCCCGCGCTAGCCCGCACGACGCCGGCGGCCTGCGCGACCTGCTCGGGCGTCAGGTCGGGCCGGTACTCGAGCGCACCCGCGGTCGTCGCGAGCAGCGAGAGCCGGTGCGCGAGGGTGTCGTGCATCTCGCGGGCGATCCGGGTGCGCTCCGCGAGCCGCGCCTCCTCGACCCGTCGGGACTGGTCCCGCTCCGCCCGGACGGCCCGCTCCCGCCACGCGGCGACGAGCTCGGCGCGGGTCCGGGCGTACGCGCCCCAGCCGAGCAGCGCGGCGTGCACGGCGACGTCGCAGGTCAGCCACCACCCGTAAGGCATCCCCGGCGGCCGCCACAGCCCTTGCAGGGCGTGCCCGACGATGCTCGCGGCGGCCACCGGCCAGGCCGTCCGCACGGGGTGCAGCCGCCCCGCCGCGAGCGTGCCGGCGGTCGCGGCCGGGGTGGCGGCCGGGCTCACCGCCGCCAGGGCGCCGAGCAGCAGGCCGGCCGTCAGCGGCCGGTCGCGCACCAGGAGGAGGGCGCCGAGCGCGAGCACCCCGACAAGGACGTCGACCGCGACCGGCACGACCGACGCGCCCTGCGTCGCGGCCGTCCACGTGGCGAGGCCGGTGAGGAGCGCGAGCCCGACGAGCGCCGGGGCGACGCTCGCGAGCGACACCCGGGGGGCGAGGCCCGGCGGGCAGTCGGTGCTGGGGGTCGTCATGGCTCCGAGCGTAGGAACCTCGTCCCGCGGGGTCGACCGACCTTGGGAGGGGGTGCCGGCGACTTCCGTGCGAGGCCCACGGGCGTTCCGTCCGGGCGAGGTGGCGGCTATGCTTCCTCCGTGAGATCGCGTGGGAGCGCTCTCGCACGACCAGAAGTCGCGTCGGCCCCAGGCGCGTGGCCGGCAGCGGTGCCGGCGCGCGCGTACGCGGAGCCCGGCGCTGACGCTCCGAGCACTCGAGAGGCAAGTCCATGCGGTTCGGCCACTTCGACGACGACGCACGCGAGTACGTCATCACGACGCCCCACACGCCCTACCCGTGGATCAACTACCTGGGCAACGAGCAGTTCTTCTCCCTCATCTCGCACCAGGCCGGCGGCTACTCGTTCTACCGCGACGCCAAGATGCGCCGCCTGACGCGGTACCGCTACAACAACATCCCCGCCGACGCGGGCGGCCGCTACTTCTACGTGCACGACGGCGGCGACGTGTGGACCCCGTCGTGGCTGCCGGTCAAGGCCGACCTCGACCACTTCGAGGCCCGGCACGGCCTCGGCTACTCGCGCATCACGGGCGAGCGCGGCGGCCTGTCCGTCGAGACGCTCTACTTCGTGCCGCTCGGCGAGAACGCCGAGGTGCAGAAGGTCACGCTGACCAACACCTCCGACGCCGCCAAGACGGTCACGCTGTTCTCGTTCGCCGAGTTCTGCCTGTGGAACGCGCAGGACGACCAGACGAACTACCAGCGCAACCTGTCGATCGGCGAGGTCGAGGTCGAGCAGGACTCCCCGAACGGCTCGGCGATCTACCACAAGACCGAGTACCGCGAGCGCCGGGACCACTACGCCGTGTACGGCGTGAACACGCAGGCCGACGGCTTCGACACGGACCGCGACACGTTCGTCGGGGCGTACAACGGGCTCGGCGAGGCGGCCGTGCCGCGCGCCGGGGTCTCGTCGAACTCGGTGGCCTCGGGCTGGTACCCGATCGGCTCGCACTCGGTGGACGTCACGCTGGAGCCCGGTGAGTCGCGGACCCTGACCTACGTCCTCGGCTACATCGAGAACCCGGACGACGAGAAGTGGGCCGACGACGCCCACCAGGTGATCAACAAGGCTCCCGCGCACGCGCTGCTGAGCCGCTTCGCGACGACGGAGCAGACGGACGCCGCGTTCGAGGCGCTCCGCGCCTACTGGACGAACCTGCTCTCGACGTACTCGGTCACGTCGGACGACGAGAAGCTCGACCGGATGGTCAACATCTGGAACCAGTACCAGTGCATGGTCACGTTCAACATGTCCCGGTCGGCGTCGTTCTTCGAGACCGGCATCGGCCGCGGCATGGGCTTCCGCGACTCCAACCAGGACCTGCTCGGCTTCGTGCACCTCATCCCCGAGCGGGCGCGCGAGCGGATCATCGACATCGCGTCCACCCAGTTCGCGGACGGCTCGGCGTACCACCAGTACCAGCCGCTCACGAAGCGCGGGAACAACGACATCGGCTCCGGCTTCAACGACGACCCGCTGTGGCTCATCGCCGGCGTGGCCGCGTACGTCAAGGAGACCGGCGACTTCTCGATCCTCGACGAGCAGGTGCCGTTCGACAACGAGCCCGGCTCCGAGGTGTCCCTGTTCGAGCACCTGACGCGCTCGTTCCAGTTCACGGTCGACAACCGCGGCCCGCACGGCCTGCCGCTCATCGGCCGCGCCGACTGGAACGACTGCCTCAACCTCAACTGCTTCTCGACGACCCCCGGCGAGTCCTTCCAGACCACCGAGAACCAGTCGGGCGGCGCCGCGGAGTCCGTGTTCATCGCCGCGCAGTTCGTCCTCTACGGCGCCGAGTACGCCGAGCTCGCGGCGCGGCGCGGCCTGGACGACGTCGCCGGGCAGGCCCGCAAGTTCGTCGAGGAGGTCCGCGAGGCCGTCCTCGAGCACGGCTGGGACGGCCAGTGGTTCCTGCGCGCGTACGACTACTACGGCAACCCCGTCGGCACCGACGCCAAGCCCGAGGGCAAGATCTGGATCGAGCCGCAGGGCTTCGCGACCATGGCCGGCATCGGCGTGGGCAGCGGGCCCGACGACGTCGAGGCGCCGGCCATCAAGGCGCTCGACTCGGTCGGCGAGATGCTCGGCACGCCGCACGGCCTGGTGCTCCAGTACCCGGCGTACACGACGTACCAGATCGAGCTCGGCGAGGTCTCCACGTACCCGCCCGGGTACAAGGAGAACGGCGGCATCTTCTGCCACAACAACCCGTGGGTCATCATCGGCGAGACCGTCGTGGGCCGAGGTGACCGCGCGTTCGACTACTACAAGCGGATCACCCCGGCGTACCGCGAGGAGATCTCGGACACGCACAAGCTCGAGCCGTACGTGTACGCCCAGATGATCGCGGGCAAGGAGGCGTCGCGCGCCGGCGAGGCCAAGAACTCGTGGCTGACCGGCACGGCGGCGTGGAACTTCGTCGCGGTGTCCCAGTACCTGCTCGGCGTCCGGCCGGACTACGACGGCCTCGTCGTCGACCCGCAGATCGGCCCCGACGTGCCGTCGTTCACCGTCACGCGCGTGGCCCGTGGGGCGACGTACGAGATCCACGTGACCAACTCGGGTGCCCGCGGCGCCCGAGGGTCGCTGACGGTCGACGGGACCCCGGTCCAGGGCAACCACGTCCCCTACGCGCCGGCCGGCTCGACCGTGCGCGTCGAGGTCACCGTCTGACCCCCTCGGGGGTCCGACGAGGTCACGCACCATGACTGCACTCCAGGATGTCGAAGCGCTTCCGTCCCTCGCCGCGCGCGGGACGACGGAGCGAGTGGTGACCCTGCGCAGCTCGTCGTGGGAGCTCGACGTGGTGCCCGGCACCGGCGCGGCGCTCGCAGCAGGTCGCATCCGCACGCCCGACGGCGTGTGGCGCGACCTGCTGCGGCCCACCCGACGGACGTCGCTCGGCGAGGCCGAGAAGTGCTCGAGCTTCCCGATGGTGCCGTGGTCCAACCGCATCCGCGACGGCCTGCTCGCGTTCGCGGGCCGCACCTGGCAGCTCCAGCGCAACGGCGCCGACGGCACCGCGATCCACGGCGCGTCCCGGAACCACGCCTGGGACGTCGTCGAGCGGCTCGACGACCGCCTGGTCCTCGAGCTCGACACGGCGGAGCTGGTGGGCATCAACTTCCCGTGGAAGTTCCGCGCCCGGATCACCTACGCGCTGACCGGCAACCGCCTCACGGTCGGCACGTCGCTGCGCAACATCGACTGCGAGCCGTTCCCCGCCGGGTTCGGCCACCACCCGTACCTGCAGCGCTCGCTCACCCCGGTGGGCTCGCCGACGCCGTCCACGCTCGGCAACCCCCTCCTCGAGGTGCCGCTGCGGCAGGGCTACACGCTCGTCGACGCCATGGCCCACGGCCCCGCGGGCGACATCCCGGCCCGTGCCGACTTCCGTGACGGCCGCCCGCTCGGCGCCCGGTTCGTCGACGACGTGCTGACCGGCTGGGACCCGGGCGCGCCGATCCGCGTCGCGTACGAGGACGCCGGCGTGGACGTCGACGTGCACGCCGACCCGATCTACTCGCACCTCGTCGTCTACGCACCCCGCCGCCGGTCGTACTTCGCGCTGGAGCCGGTGACCAACGTGAACGGCGGCTTCGCGCTGCACGCCCGCGGCGTGCCCGGGACGGGCGTCTTCGTCCTCGAGCCGGGCGAGGAGCGCTCGGGCGCGTTCACGATGACCGCCCGCACCTGACGGTCACCACGCTCGGCACCCCCGGTCGCTCGGCACCCCGCGCCGACCTCGGCAGCCCGCGCCGAGATCGGCAGCTCCAGTCGAGATCGGCAGCGCCAGGTGCCGATCTCGACGGGGACTGCCGATCTCGAACAGCTCCAGTCGAGCTCGCAGCTCCTGTCGAGTTCGTCAGCCGGTGCCGAGATCGGCAACCCGTGCCGACCTCGGCAGCACCGGTCGAACTCGGCAGCTCCAGGTGCCGACCTCGGCAGCTCCAGTCGAACTCGGCAGCTCCAGGTGCCGATTCGACTGGGACTGCCGATCTCGACGGGGACTGCCGATCTCGAACAGCTCCTGTCGAGATCGGCAGCCGGTGCCGAGATCGGCAACCCGTGTCGACCTCGGCAGCTCCTGTCGAGATCGGCAACCCGTGCCGAGATCGGAGCGAACTCGACCACTCGCCCCCCGGCCCGCCCAGCTGCGCGCATCCGATCGCGCGAGATCGTCACTTCGGGGTGAGATCGTCACTTTGAACTGACGATCTCGACCCGAAGTCACGATCTCGGCTCCGCGAGGTGGGGCCGCAGCGACGGGGAGGCAGGCGCCGGCTGCTCAGAGGTGGCCGGCAGGTCGGCGCGTCAGAGGTCGAGCGTGAGGGTCGCGCCCCAGTCGTGGGTGCGGGCGCGGCGGAAGCCGACCCTCTCGTAGAAGGCGACAGCGCCGGTGTTGCGCGAGTCCACGCCCAGGTGCAGGCCGGTCACCCCGCGCTCCCGCAGGGCCACCGACAGGGTCTCGATGAGCCGGCGCCCCCAGCCCTGGCCCTGCGCGCGGGGCAGGAGGTCGATGTGCATGTGCGCCGGGTGGGTGTCGTAGAGGGTGTCGTCGGCGGGCTTCCAGTCGTGGATGCGCTCGATGAGCACGTGGTCCTCGGTGCCGTCGCCCGGGTCGTCGACGCGCGGGTACTGGGTCCGCAGCGTGGGCCACCAGTGCTCGTCGAGCCAGTGCTCGAAGCCGAACGTGTCGGCGGTCGCGACGATGTAGCCGACCACGCCGAGCTCGTCGACGACGACGAACGTGAGGCCCGGGTCCGCCACCGGGTAGGCGCCCGCGTAGAGGTGCGGGAGCAGGTCGGGGTTCCGGTACAGCGCGGTCGCGTCGCCCCCGGCGGCGCCGGTGAGCAGGCAGATCCGGTAGATCGCACCGAGGTCGGACGGGTGGAACGGGCGGAGCGCGGCAGGCATGGGGACGAGGCTTCCACATCGTCGCGAGGCGGTGACGGCGATTTCGGTACCGGCTTCGCCGGGTGCGACGTGCCGGGTATGCTGTCCGGGCCGACCAGGGCACCTCGTGCCTCTGGGATCGGCATGCGGGTGTAGTTCAATGGCAGAACATCAGCTTCCCAAGCTGATAGCGCGGGTTCGATTCCCGTCACCCGCTCCATCGCGCGAGGCCCTGGTGAGGACCATCCCACCAGGGCCTTTCTCGTGCTCGAGGCCGGGCACCCGCCTCGCCGCCACGTGCCGCGGAGCGGCGCGTGCCCGTCGACCCGGTCGACGAGCACGAGCGCGACCGCTCAGACCTCCAGGCCGTCGACGGCAGTCGACGGATGCTCGCCGAGGTCTCGTCGGTGCGCCAGGCGATCGGGTCCGACGAGCTCCCTGACCGTCGTCAGGACACCAGGGTCGGGTAGAGGCGGACGTTCCCGTCGGGCTGGGCGAGCTGGGAGGCCGAGTTGTAGCCCCAGCAGTACAGCCAGCCGCCCGTGTCGATCCCGCAGGCGTAGGCGGCCCCGGCGGCCACCTGGTTCCAGGGCCCTTCGCCGGCGAGCCGCGTCGGGGTGGTGGTGTTGACCTGCTGCCCGTTCCCGATGCCGCCGCTGAGGCCGTAGCCCCAGCAGTACCGGGAGCCCGTCGTGGTCAGCGCGCAGGTGGGGCCGTGGACGTCGTCGCCGACGCTGACCGATCCCCACAGCAGGTTCGTCCCGACGGCCGTCGGGAGGGTGCGGACGGTGTGGTCGCCCGTGCCGAGGCCGCCGGTCTGGTTGTCGCCCCAGCAGAAGAGGTGGTTGTCGGTCCGGACGGCGCAGGTGACGTCCGAGCCCGCGGAGATGGACGACCACGGCGCCTCGCCGACGACCCGGATGGGCGAGGAGCGGTCGGAGGCGCCGTTCAGGCCGAGCTGTCCGTGGTTGTTGCGGCCCCAGCAGTAGCGGGTGCCGTCCGTCTTGAGGCCGCACGAGTGGTAGTAGCCGACGGTCACCGACGCCCAGTTCGCCTGCACGCCGACCTGCGTGGGCAGGTTCCGGTCGGTGGTGTCGGTGACGCCCAGCTGGCCGTAGTCGTTGGAGCCCCAGCAGTACAGGCGGTTGTCGTCCTTCACCCCGCAGCTGTGGTCGGCGCTCGTGGCGACCTGGAGCCAGCCGCCTTCCCCGACCCACCGGATCGGCGACCGGCGCTCCGAGTTGTCCCCGATGCCGAGCTGGCCGCTGACGTTCTGACCCCAGCAGTAGCGGGTGCCGTCGGTCTTGAGGGCGCACGTGTAGTACGCGCCCGTGCTCACCGAGGCCCAGTTCGCCTGGCTGCCCACCTGCCGGGGGGTCGGCTCGTAGGAGCTCGCGCCCACGCCCAGCTCGCCCGAGAAGCCATGGCCCCAGCAGTACAGGGCGTGGTTGCTGCGGATCGCGCACGTGTGCTCGTTGTTGGCGCTCACCTGGAGCCACGAGTACGCCGCCCAGGCGGGGCTGGGGAGGGCGACGGCTGCGGCACCGGCCAGCACCGAGGCGACGGAGACGAGGACCGCCAGCAGGGCGAGCGCCCGACGGCGGCGGGGACGCTCTGACCGTTCGGACATCGGGGTCTCCTCTGCCGGAGGTGGATGCGGACGAGCCGACCTTCGGGGCGCACCGTGCCGCCCCGGCTCCGCCCAACGTAGGGGCTGCCGAGACCGCCGGGACCAGGGCGCGACCTGCGGAAACGGTTAGGGTCCCGCCCGATCGGGCAGTCCCGGGCCGGTGGGCGCAGCACCCGGACGCGGCGGTACCCGTTGCCCTCCGCGCGCGACGGACGGACACTGACCGGATCACCGGTCGGAGGTCACCATGCGCACCCGTCCCGCCCCCCGCATTCCCGACGCCCTGCCCGAGCTGCGGCCCGGCAGGCATCGCCGCCCCGAGCAGGGCGGCTGCCTCATGGAGTGGACGAGCGTGCTCGCGGGCGAGCGCTGGAGCGACCACCCCACCTGCACCCACCCGTTGCTCGCCCACCTCGCCCGGTCGGTGAACGACCTGGTCGACGACGGCGGTCGAGCGGGCCTCACCCGCCTCGTGCCGGACCTCGTCGGGACCACGAGCGAGGACCCGGCGTGGTCGCTCGAGATCGCGGACGTCGCGGCCCGGCACGCCCTGCCCGTGGCCCGGGCGGAGGACGCCAAGGTGCTCGCGGTCGCGCTCATCACGATCGACCGCCTGCTGGAGGCGTCCGACGGGCGTCCCGCAGGGAAGCGTCGCCGGACCACGGTCGACGCGCTCGCGCGCATCCCGCTCGACGCCGCGTGGGCCGAGCGGTTCACCAAGGCGATGGGCCGTCCGCGGCGGACCCGTGACCTGCCGCGGGGCGTGGTCGACGTGTCGATCGCCGCCGTGGCCATGGGGCCGGCGTGCGACGCGGACCTCGTCGCGATGCTCGTCGACGCGGTGGCCACGTGCCGGGCGATGGTCCCGCCGCGCGAGGACGTCGACCGCGCAACGGCCGCGTGGCCGCAGCTCGCCGCGGCGAGCTGAGCCGCCGACGAGCCGAGCCGGCAACGAGCCGAGCCGGCGACGAGCTGAGCCGGCGCGCACCGACGGGTGCTCCGTTGACGCGCGTCCAGGACGCGAGAACACTCCGAGAGATGCACCCCGGCACGGGCGACGGCGCCCGATGACACCGCGCGACGACTACCGCGACCCGCTGGGAGCGGCGCTGCACCGCGGGCTCGGCTGGCTCGACCAGATGCCCGAGCGGCCCATCCCGCCGGGGGTCGACGGCGACAGTGTCAAGGACGCGCTCGGGCGGGAGCTGCCGCAGACCACGCAGGACGCCCGCGAGGTGGTCGAGCGGCTCGCGGACGCCGTCGAGCCCGGGCTGCTGGCCAGCCAGTCGCCCCGGTTCTACGGGTGGGTCATCGGCGGCACCTACCCGGTGGCGCTCGCGGCGGACTGGCTGACGGGGGCGTGGGACCAGAACGGCGGGATGCGGTTCGCGAGCCCGAGCACGACGGCCGTCGAGGACCTCGCCGCCGAGTGGCTGCTGGACCTGCTGGGGCTGCCGGCGCACGCGGGCGTCGGGTTCACGACGGGCGCGACGACGGCCAACTTCGTGGGGCTCGCCGCGGGACGCGAGCACGTGCTGGCGAAGGCCGGCTGGGACGTCAACGCGCACGGGCTCACGGGGGCGCCGCGGGTGCGGGTGCTCGCCGGGGCCGAGCGGCACGGGTCGGTGGACCTGGCGCTGCGGTACCTCGGGCTGGGGACCGCGACGATCGTCCCCTCCGACGACCAGGGGCGGATCGTCGTCGACGCGCTCGCGGACGCGCTCGCGGCGCAGGACGGGCCGACGATCGTGTGCCTGCAGGCGGGCAACGTGCACTCGGGGGCGTTCGACGACGTCGGCGCCGCCTCCGCGGTCGCGCACGAGACCGGTGCGTGGGTCCACGTGGACGGGGCGTTCGGGCTGTGGGCGGCCGCGTCGCCGCGTCTGCGGCACCTCATGGACGGGCACGCGACGGCCGACTCGTGGGCGACGGACGCGCACAAGACGCTCAACGTCCCCTACGACTGCGGCGTCGCGATCGTCGCGTCACCGCAGGACGCGCACACCGCGCTCGGGCTGCGCGCCGCGTACCTGGTGGCCGCGGAGGGGTCGACCGACCCGCACGAGATGGTCCCGGAGATGTCGCGACGGTCGCGCGGGGTGCCGGTGTGGGCGGTGCTCGCGTGGCTGGGGCGGGACGGCGTCGCGGCGCTCGTCGACCGGCTGGCCGACGGGGCGGCGGCGCTCGCGCGGGGGCTCGCGGACGTGCCCGGCGCCGAGGTCGTCAACGACGTCGTCTACACGCAGGTGTGCGTCGCGTTCGTGGACGATGCGACGACGGGCGCGGTCTCGGCGGCACTGCGCGACGAGGGGGTCGCGTTCGCCTACCCGTCACGGTGGCGCGGGCGGGACGTGGTGCGGTTCTCCGTGAGCAACTGGGCCACGGGTCCCGACGAGGTGGCGGCGACGCTCGACGCGGTGCGGCGGGCGATCGCGACGGCGACCCAGGGCGACTGAGGCGCGCGCGGCTCAGGCGTGGGAGCGCTGCGTGGGGACCTCGTCGAGGCGGCGCTGACCGTTGAGGGGGCGCTGACCGGCGAGGGTGCGACCGGCCACGACGAGCGTCTCGGTCTCGCCGAGGAACGGGTTCGCCGACGTGAAGGTGTCGACGCTCGGGGTGGTGCTCGTGTCCATCGGATGCCTCCTGTTTCTGCGGCCACCAGTACACATCGGCCGTTCGGCACCCTAGTAAGACATTCGTCCGGGATCGATTCGGACACGCAGCCACCAGGCGCCTGACCTGGTCGATTGCTCCCGGCATGTGAGGAGTCAGACAGCCGGGACCCTCACTCCGGCGCCTGCGTGTACGGCTTCTCGGGCCAGTACGCCCACTCCTCGAACCGCACGGCGCGGCCGTCGGCGCCGAAGTCGAGCACCCACAGGTCCCGGTACTCCTGGGGCCGGTCGCCGCCGTACCGCACCTCGACCCGGACCACCGCCGAGTCGCCCTCGACGGCCACGGGTGATGCCGTCATCGTGAACGGGGTGTCGTCGGCCCAGAAGTCGCGGATCGCCGCCAGGCCCTGCAGCGGCGGGTCGTCGTACGGGCTGCGCAGGTAGCTCGCGTCGTCGGCGAACAGCCGCCCGACGGCGTCGGCGTCCTGCTCGCGCCACGCCCTCTCGTACTCGGCCACCCAGGCCATGACCGCGCTGCGGTCCATGTCGCACCTCCGGCTCGTCGGCCCCGTCGGCCCCCGGTCGTCGTCCGGGGACCGCCCGCGTCCGAGTCTGGCGCGGGCTCGCAGAACCGGCATCTGCCGGGGCGTGACGCGCGCGGGACGCGTCAGGCGCGCGACGCCGCCACGCCGGCCAGCCACGCCGTGACGGCCGGCTCGTCGAGGTCGTCGAGCGAGGAGAGCTTCACGGTGCCCATCCCCCGCGGCGACAGCGCGAGGGTGCCGGTGGTGTCCCCAGCAGCGGCACCGTCCCAGACCAACAGCGACACCCAGCGCGGGAACGCCTTGAACCCGGCGACCGGCTCGGGGCCGTCCTTCCAGACGGGGTGCCCCTGCCACAGGACCCCGGGGACGCCCGGCAGGCCGGCGTCCAGGAGAGCGGCGAGGCGCTGCGCGACGGGCTGCTGGGCCTCCGGGAGCGAGGCGACGTACTCGGCGACGGTGGTCGGCTTCGTCATGCCGCCGACGCTAGACGGCCAGGTGGCCGGGCGTGAAGGGAGTCATCCGGCGCGGGTGACGACCTCCCGCGGTGCGGGCCGCAGTGTGGGACGAGACACCGGGCCGCGGTCCGTCGGCCACGAGCGAAGGAGGACGCGCATGCCCGGACAGGACCCCGGCACGCAGCCGCCAGGGCCGGTGCCCGCGACACCGCGACGCCGGGGCCTCGGCCGCCCGACCCCGCGGGACGCGGTCTCGGGGCTCGTGACCGGGCTGTTCAGCATCCCCGAGGGCATGGCGTACGCGAGCATCGGTGGGTTCCCAGCGCCGCTCGGCCTCTGGTCCGGTGTGGTCCCGACGATCGTCGGCTCGGTCTTCGCCCGCACGGTCCTCATGGTGACCACCCTGACCAGCGCGATCGCCCTCTCGTCGCAGAGCGTGCTCGTCGCGGCCGGCCTGCAGCCCGACGACCTCGGTGCGCTCGCGACGCTCACGCTGCTCGTCGGGCTGGTCATGCTGGTGCTGGGCGTGCTGAGGCTCGGGTCGGTGATGGCGTTCGTGTCGACGGCCGTGATGACCGGGTTCACCACGGGCATCGCGCTGCAGATCGTCACCGGGGTCCTCAAGGACGCCACCGGGTACGCCCCGCAGTCCGGCAACACGCTCGGCAAGCTCGTCGACTCGATCGTGCACGTCGGCACCTGGGACCCCCTGACCACCGGCGTCGCGCTCGGGACCGTCGCCGTGTGGGCGCTGGTGCGGCTGGTCCCCCGGCTGGAGTCCATGGCCACCCTGGTCGCGCTCGTCGTGGTGTCGGTGGTCGCCGCCGTCGCGCACCTCGACGTCGAGCTGGTGTCCGACATCGCCGCGGTCCCCCGGTCGCTGCCGCCGTTCTCGCCGCCCGACCTGTCGGCCGTGCCGGACCTCGCGGCCGGTGCGCTCGCGATCGCCCTGGTCGCCCTCGCGCAGTCGGCGGGCATCGGCGCGGCGGTGCCCAACCCGGACGGCTCACGCCCGGACGCCTCCCGGGACTTCACGGCGCAGGGGCTCGCCAACATCGGGGGTGCCGTGTTCTCGGCGCTGCCGACCGGCGGCTCGCTGTCCCGCACGGGCGTCGCGACGAGCGCGGGCGCCCGCACCCGGTGGTCCGGGATCTTCGCCGGCGTGTGGCTCGCGGTCGTCGTCCTCGCGGTGGGCCCGGTCGCCGGGTCGATCCCGATGGCCGTGATCGGCGGGCTGCTGCTGGTCATCGGCGGCGAGCTCGTGTGGGGTCGCCGCCGGGACATCGCGCTGGTCGTCCGCACGTCGTGGCTGTCCACCGCCGCGATGGTCGTGACGTTCCTCGCGACGACGGCGCTGCCGCTGCAGGACGCGATCTTCCTCGGCGCGGGCCTGTCGATCCTGCTGTACGCCGTCGAGGTCTCCCGGCGCGGACGGATCATCCGGCTCACGCCCGACGACGACGGCGGCTGGCGGGTCGCCGACCTCCCCGACGCGCTCCCGAGCGGCCGCACCACGGTGCTGCACTACGCCGGGTCCGGCTTCTTCGCCGAGGTGAACCGGCTCGAGGAGGAGTGGCCGCCGACGAAGGACGCCCGCGACGCCGCCGTGGTGCTCTCGTTGCGCGGGTCGACGGGCGTCCCGTCCTCGACGTTCCTCAAGGCGCTCGAGCGCATCGCGCACGACCTGCACGCCGGCGGCAACGTCCTGGTGCTGTGCGGGGTCGACGAGCCCACCCGGCGGCTCCTCGCGCGGAGCCGCGCGGTCGAGGTGCTCGGCGACGACGCGGTGGTCGGGTCGACGCCCGTCGTGCTCGGGTCCCTGCGGGAGGCGTACGCCCTCGCGGAGTCCCGGCGCACGGGCCGCGACCCGGCGGCCGGCCCCGCCGCCGGCCCCGACCTCAGGGGGTGACGACCGGGAACATCGGCACCGCCTCGTCGAGGACGGACAGGATCGTCGCGAGCGCCCCGGTGTCGCCCGCGGTGGCGACGTCGTCGAGCGACCCGCCGCCGAGCAGGGCGAACAGCTCGCGCCGCGTGAGGGTGATCGTGAGGTCGGCGGGCCGCTCGGTGCTCGTCGGGAAGTGCACGAGCGCGCCGTTGCTCAGCTCCATCCGGTAGGTCTGCCCCTCGTCGGTGAGCACCCACGCCACCGACACGTGCAGGTCCCACGCCCGCTCGCCGACCACGCGGATCGCGAGCGTGTCGAACAGCTGCGTCGTGGTGAGCGCGACGGCGAGGCCCCCCAGCGACAGCGTCGTGGTGCCGATCCCGCGACGGAGCTCGTCGGCCCCGCTGAGGTACACGTTGCGCCACGTCGCGTTCTCGGAGCCGAACCCCAGCCGCTCGAGCACCGACGCGAGCGCCTCCTTCGCGTCGGCGTCGTCGGGCGCCGCGAACACCGCGTGCGACGCGAGCTCTGCGGCGAACCGCAGGTCGCCGTCGTCCGCGAACTCCCGGGCACGGGCCACGGTCGCCGCCACGCCGCCGAGCAGCTGCACGTACCGCTGCCCCTGCGCCTCCGGCGGGTGCTGCCACAGGTGGGCCGGGTTCCCGTCGTACCAGCCGACGTACCGCTGGAAGATCGCCTTCACGTTGTGGCTCACCGAGCCGTAGTACCCGTGCGTGTGCCACTTGGCGTCCAGCGCGGGCGGCATCGTGAGGATCTCGGCGATCTCGCTGCCGATCAGCCCCTGGTTCATGTGCCGCAGCGTCTGGTCGTGCAGGTAGGCGTACAGGTCGCGCTGCTCGGTGAGGTACTCGACGATCGCGTCGGTCCCCCACGTCGGCCAGTGGTGCGACGCGAACGCGACGTCGGCGTCCTGCGCGAACAGCTCGACGGTCTCGGCGATGTACCGCGACCAGTTGCGGGTGTCGCGGACCTGCGCGCCGCGCAGCGTGAGGATGTTGTGCATCACGTGGGTCGTGTTCTCCGCCATGCAGAGCGCGCGGCGGTCCGGGAAGAAGAAGTTCATCTCGGCGGGCGACTCGGTGTCGGGCGTCAGCTGGAACACGATCCGCACGCCGTCGAGCGTCTCCTCCTGGCCGGTGCGCGTGATCTCGAGCGTCGGGGCGAGGAGCGTCGCCGACCCGGTGGAGCCGCCCGGGCCCAGCCCGATGCCGACCTTGCCCGTCGCGGACTTCGTGAGCGAGTGGCCGTCGTAGTAGTACCCGCGGCGGGCCATCGCGACGCCCGCGTACACGTTCTCGGAGACGGCGTGCTCGAGGAAGTGCTCGGGCGCGACGATCGGCACGTCGGTGTCCGCCGGGACGATGCCGAGCACGCCCCCGAAGTGGTCGACGTGCGCGTGCGTGTAGATGACGGCGCGCACCTCCCGCTCGCCGCGGTGCTGTCGGTAGAGGGCGATCGCGGCGGCCGCCGTCTCGACCGAGATGAGCGGGTCGATGACGAGGACGCCCGTGTCCGACTCGACGAACGTCACGTTCGACATGTCGTACCCGCGCACCTGGTAGATGCCGTCGGTCACCTCGTACAGGCCGTGCTTGCTGGTCAGCTGGCTCTGCCGCCACAGCGACGGGTGGACAGTGTCCGCCCCCTCGCCCTGGAGGAACGCGTAGCCGTCCATCTCCCAGACCACGGCGTCGCCGGTCCCGCGCACCACGAGCCTGTCCAGGGACGCCACGTGCCCGCGGTCGGCGTTGTCGAAGTCGGTCCGGTCGGCGAAGTCCGCGCTCATGTCCTGCTCTCCTCACGTCGGTGCCGGTCGCGTGCCCGTCCCGCCCGGTCGGGCGACGGCGCTGCCCGCTGCCCCGTCAGGCTCACCCGCGACGGTCGGCAGCGCGTCACCCGCCGAGGATGAGTCGCGCGTCCAGCGCGCCGACCTGCACGTCCGCCCGCGTCATGAGCCAGACTCTCCGGTGTGACCGACCTGCTCTCGTCGCCCCGGCCGCGCCTGGACCAGTCCAGCGCGCCCTCGGTCGACGGCGGGCCGCTGCACGCACCGGACTGGTCCTGGCTCACCGACCCGGCCGACGAGCCCACGCCCGCCGACCTGGCACGGGCGCGCGACGCGTCCGACCTGCTGCTCGCCGAGCACGGCGTCACGTACGGCACGGACCGGCCCGACGGCGCCCGGCCGTGGCTCCTCGACCCGGCGCCGGTCATCGTCGACGAGGCCGAGTGGTCGCGCCTCGACGCCGCGCTCGTCCAGCGCGCTGAGCTGCTCGACGCAGTCCTGCAGGACGTCTACGGCGCCCGACGCCTGCTCACGGACGACCTGCTGCCCCCGACGGTCGTGCTCGGCCACCCCGGGTTCCTCCGGGCCGTCGACGGCCTGCGCATGCCGGGCGGCCGGGAGCTCGTGCTGACCGCCACGGACCTGGTCCGGGACACCGACGGCGGCTGGTGCGCGGTCGGTGACCGCACGCAGGCGCCGTCCGGCGCGGGCTACGCGATGGAGGACCGCCGGGTCGTCGCGCAGGTCATGGCCGGCGTGTACCGCCAGGCGCCCATCCAGCGGCTCGGGCCGTTCTTCCAGGCGATGCGCCTCGCGCTGCGGGACGTCGCGCCGGGCGGGGTCGAGCAGCCGCACGTGGTGCTCCTGACGTCCGGGCCGGCGTCGGAGACGGCGTTCGACCAGGCGTACCTCGCGTCGATGCTCGGCCTCCCGCTCGTCGAGGGCACCGACCTGCTGGTCCGCGAGGGCCGGGTGTGGATGCGCGGGCTCGACGGGCTCGAGCGGGTGGACGTGATCCTGCGCCGCGTCGACGCCGAGTGGTGCGACCCCCTGGACCTGCGCACGGGCTCCCGCCTCGGCGTCCCCGGGCTGGTGCGGGCGGTCCGCCACGGCAACGTGAGCATCGTCAACCCGCTGGGCTCGTCGGTGCTGGAGAGCCCCGCCCTGCTCGCGTACCTGCCCCGCCTGGCGCGGACCGTGCTCGACCAGGACCTCGCCCTGCCGTCGGCGCCCACGTGGTGGTGCGGCGACGCCACGTCCCGGCAGCACGTGCTGACCCGGATGTCGGACCTGGTGCTGCTCCCGACGACCCGCGAGACGGGTGCCGGTGCGGTGCTCGGCTGGACCCTGAGCCACCGCGAGCGCGCCGAGCTGGCCGCCACGATCGAGGCCGAGCCGTGGGCGTGGGTGGGCCAGGAGGCGGTCGGGCCGGCCGGCCCGGTCGTCGACGACGCCCAGGTGAACGTGGGCAGCGAGCCGTCAGCGGGTGGCGCGACCCCCGGGCCCCGGGCCGCCGTGCTGCGCACGTACGCGGTCGGCCACGGCTCGTCGTACACGGTGATGGCCGGCGGGCTGGCGCGCGTCGCCGACGACCACGTCGTCTCCTCGGCCATGGGCGCCACGGCCAAGGACGTGTGGGTGCTGGCCACGCACACGGACACGGACACGCCCGCGCCGCCCGACGAGGTCGCCGCGGAGCTCGTCAGCCCGCGCCGCCCCGCGACCGGCATCTCGCCGCGCACCGCCGAGAACCTGTACTGGATGGGCCGCTACGCGGAGCGTGCCGAGGACCAGGTCCGGGTGCTGCGCGTGGTCGTCGACCGCTGGGACGACTTCCACCGCCGTCCCGCGTCCGTGGGCGGCCGTGCGCTCGCGGTCCTCATCGACGCGCTCACCGCCGACGTCGACCCGAACACCCCCGCGCCCGACGAGCACCACGCGTCGCTGTTCGGCGACCACCCCCGCACCGCGGGCGACGGCACCCCCGCGTTCCGAGCGCTCGTCCTCGACCCGACCACGCCCGGCACGGTCGCCCGCTCGGTCCGCCGGCTCGCGGCGGCGGCGGCCGCGGTGCGCGACCAGCTCTCCACGGACACGTTCATCCCGCTCGCCCGCATCGAGCGGGCGCTGCGCGACGAGCGCGCCCGGTCGCACCGCCGGTCCCGGTCGGCGGACACGCTGGACCTGGGGGCCACCACCGACGCCCAGACGGTCACGATCGGCCTGCGACCGGCGCTCGACCGGGTGCTCGAGGGGCTGCTCGCCGTGGCCGGGATCAGCGCGGAGGGGCTGGTCCGCGACGTGGGCTGGCAGTTCCTCGACGCCGGGCGGCGCGTCGAGCGGGCACAGCACCTGGTCGAGAGCCTGCTCGCGACGCTCGTCGACCGGCGGCCCCGCGGCGTCGAGCGGCTCGTCGTCGACTCGGTGCTGCTCACCCAGGAGTCGGCCATCACGTTCCGCCGCCGGTACCAGTCGGACGGCGGCGTCGCGGAGGTGCTGGACCTGCTGCTGCTCGACCCGTCGAACCCCCGGTCGCTGGCGTACCAGGTGGGGCGCCTGCGCGACGGCCTGGCCGCCGTCCCGGGACCCGCGCCCGAGCACCTGCTGGCCGACGTCGTCGACCTGCTCGCCGAGCTCGACCCGGCGAGCGCCGCGGCGACCGTGTCCGACGACGGACGGCGCACCCGCCTGGCCGAGACGCTCGACTCGATCCTGTGGCGGCTGCGCGCCGCCTCGGACGAGATCGAGCGCGTGCACTTCGTCCGCCCGGTGCCGAGCCGACCGCTCGAGGACGCGTGGGACGCGTGAGCCGCGCCTACGACCTGGTGCACCGCACCACGTACGTGTACCCCCAGCCCGTCACCGACTCCTACGGCCGGACGACGATCACGCCGCGCGACCTGCCCGGGCAGACCGTTCACGAGACCAGGGTCGAGGTCGACCCCACGCCCGCCGACACCGCGACGTACGTCGACTACTTCGGCAACCGCACCACGTTCTTCGGCGTCACGACCCCGCACACCCGGCTCGTGGTGACGTCGCGGTCGTCGGTCGAGGTCTCCCGCGTCGCCCCCGACCCCGACTCCCTGCCGACCGTCCCGTGGGAGGACGTCGCCCGCGCCGTCGCCGAGGGCGAGCTGGAGGTCGCGGCCTGCGACGAGCGCTCGCTCGTGGGCCTGCGGGAGGCCCTCCTGCCGTCGACGCACGTGCGCCTGGGCGAGGAGGTCCGGGAGTGGGCCGCGCCGAGCTTCACGCCCGGCCGGCCGCTCGCCGCCGTCGTCGTCGACCTCGCACACCGCATCCGCACCGAGCTGACGTACCGGTCCGGCTCGACGACCGTGCACACGACCCAGACACAGCTCCTCGCCCAGGGCGCCGGCGTCTGCCAGGACTTCGCGCACCTGATGATCGCCGCGCTCCGGCTGCACGGGCTGCCCGCGCGCTACACCAGCGGGTACATCGAGACCCGGCCGCCAGCCGGCCGGGAGAAGCTGCGGGGCGCCGACGCGTCCCACGCCTGGGTGTCCGCGTGGCTGCCGGGCGCCGGGTGGGTCGAGATCGACCCGACCAACGACCAGCTCGTCGACGACCGGTACGTGCTGCTCGGGTGGGGCCGCGACTACGGCGACGTGCCGCCGCTGCGGGGCGTCATCTTCACGGAGGGGTCCGGCGCGCACCCGACCGTCGCGGTGGACCTGGTGCCGGCCGGATCGGTCCCGTTCGAGTGAGGGCCTTCCGCAGGCACCGCGGCCCTGTGGCGGGCGCGCACGCGTCCGCCGCCGACCGGCGCGAGCTGCGCAGGCTCCTGACGCCGCGGCCGCAGTTCTCGGTGTCCTTCTCGAAGGCCCAGGTCACCGCGAGCCTCTGGGACTACGCCGAGGACGCCCTCGCCACCCGGGCGCTGACGATGACCGACGCCGACCTGCTGAACGTCCAGCGGATCTGTGCGTGGTACGAGGACCCGAGCTACCCGCTGCCGGTCGTCGGGCAGCGCATCACGCACAACCACGTGACGGCGCTGGCCGCGATCACGTACTTCGAGGGGCACCTGCGGCCGTTGGCGCAGAACCGCCGCCGGCCGTCGAAGGACCGTCCCCCGCAGTTCTCGCCCTCCCCTCCGGACGCGGCGACGAACCCCTAGACGGGACCGACGTCCCGGTCAGCGGCCGATGTTCGACGCCCGCTCGCGCAGCTCCTCGGGCGGCACGAGGAACCCGCCGCTGTCCACCACCGCGCCGCCCGCGGCACGCCACAGTGCGGCCGCCGCGCGGGCGATCCCCGGGCTGACCCGCTGACGGGCGATGACGTGCAGCGGCGACGGCTGGTCCATGGTCAGCTCGTCGGGCGTGGTCGGCTGCCAGACCACGTGGTACGCCCACGGCCCGTACTCGCGCCAGTCGAGCGTCGAGAGCACCATCGGCACGTCCGCGGAGCGCGCCGCCCGCACCGAGACCGCGCCGTCGTACTCGAACACCGCCGTGACGGCGAACGTCCCCTCGGCGGCCTGCGCCTGGCTGGGCACCTCGCCGGCGCCGATCCGGGCGCCGTGCAGGGCCGGGCGGATCAGCGGGACGACCTCGTGCGCGGACATCGGCACCGCGGACCACAGCGTGAGGTCGACGGCGGCGCCGGGGTCGGGCATGACGACCCGGGTGCGGTCGGCGGGCAGGATCGCGCCCCCGGTGCGCCGGGCGGCGGCCACGAGCCAGCCGGTGACGAGGTCGAGCGCGGCACCCTGGAGGGGGTGCGCCGGGTCGGTGGGCACGAGCGCGTAGGCGTCGACGTCGCGCTGGCCGAGGCCGAGGTCGCGCGCCGTCTCCGGGCCGAGCGGCGTGGGGCCCTCGAGCGCCGAGACGGCGTCGATCCGCAGCAGGCCGGCCGCGGCGGACGTGGGCTGGGCGGCCATGCCACGGAACCGGGCCCCGGTCATCCGTCCGGCGGCACCCGCGCGGACGGGCGGCCTGGACCAGGCGGCGTCGGGGAACCAGGCGCTCGCGAGCGCGAGGACGTCCGCCCCGCGCGGCACCACCAGCACGTGCCGCTCCGTGAGTCCCACCGGCAACGCGACGTCAGCCAGGCTCATGGGCGCGGACGGTACACACGCATTGATGCAGGCATGTTTCCGACCGGCGTGGCGACCGGCGAGTCGCGATGACCTGCGGTGACAGCGGTCATCCACAGGCTTCACCCGCTCTGCACACGGGTGTGGACAACCCCTGTGGACAACTACTCCCGGGCGGCTGCCCGCGGGCGTCAGGCGCGCACGTCGTGCAGGTGGTGGACCACGTCGTGCAGGAAGTACTGGCCGAGCGTGCGGACCGTGAACACCGACCCGTTGGACCGCCGGCCGGGCCGCTCCCACTGGTCGTCGCCGACCGAGTCGAACCGGGCCGCGATCACCTCGGAGGCGTCGACCAGCTCGTCGGCCACCACCCGCGGGTCCTGCAGGTCGTACCGGTCCTCGAGCGCCGTGGCGTCCTGGTCCCAGTTCGCGAACAGCGGGTCCTCCTCCTCGACGAGCAGCCGCAGCCGCTCGTCGAACACCCGCAGCACGTCCCGCACGTGCGCGCCGTACTCCAGCGTGCTCCAGGTGGAGGGCGCCGGGCGGTCGCGCGCGTCCTCGCGGTGCAGCGCCGACACCCAGCGCGGCGTCAGGTCACGGACGGTGCCGGCGATGGCCCGCGGCTCGACGTCCGCGGCGGTGAAGCCGCACTCGGGGCACCGCTGCGACAGGACCCAGGTCCAGTCCTTGGTGTCGGGCTCGATGTCGGTCGCGGGTGTCTCGCTCGTCATGCCCGCACGCTAGACGCTGACCGGGCGAGGCGACAGCGCCGTCCGCCGCCACAGTCCGTCGAGAACCCGCCCCGTCACAGCACCCCCGCGTCCTGCAGCCCGAGGTACTCGTCGTCGGTCAGCATCCGCGAGCGCAGCAGGAACCGGACGCCCTCGGGCGCCTCCAGCGAGAACCCCGCGCCACGGCCCGGGACCACGTCGATCGTCAGGTGCGTGTGCTTCCAGTACTCGTACTGCGCCTTCGTCATCCACACCGGGACCACCACCCCGTCGCCGAGGTCGAGGTCGCCGAGGTGCTCGTCGACGTCGCCGGTGAGGAACTCCCCCGCGGGGAAGCACATCGGCGACGACCCGTCGCAGCAGCCCCCCGACTGGTGGAACATCAGCTCGCCGTGCTGCTCGCGGAGCTGCCGCAGCAGGTCCGCCGCGGCGTCGGTCACCGCGACCCGGTCCGGCACGTCCATCGCGCTCTCCCTCCGGTCGGCAGGCCCCGGTCCGGCCGGGTGGTGCGTCCCCTCCTCGCCCCACCCGGCCGGACCCTCCCGGACGCCGTCCCCCGATGGACGCCCGGCCCCACGACCCGTCAGAAGTACCCCATCGCCTTGCCGGAGTACGACACGAGCAGGTTCTTGGTCTGCTGGTAGTGGTCGAGCATCATCTTGTGGTTCTCGCGGCCGACGCCCGAGCCCTTGTACCCGCCGAACGCGGCCGCCGCCGGGTACGCGTGGTAGCAGTTGGTCCACACCCGGCCGGCCTGGATGTCACGCCCGGCCCGGTACTGGATGGCCGCCTCGCGGGACCACACCCCGGCGCCGAGGCCGTACAGGGTGTCGTTGGCCGTGTGGATCGCGTCCGAGTAGTCGGAGAAGCTCGTCACGGCCACGACCGGTCCGAAGATCTCCTCCTGGAAGATCCGCATCGAGTTCTTGCCCTCGAAGATCGTCGGCGTCACGTAGTACCCGCCGGCGAGGTCGCCGTCGAGGTGGGCGCGCTCACCTCCGGTGAGGATCTTGGCGCCCTCCTCCTTGCCGATCTCGATGTACGACAGGATCTTCTCGAGCTGGTCGTTGGACGCCTGCGCGCCGACCATCGTCTCGGTGTCGAGCGGGTTGCCCTGCTTGGCCGCCTGGGTGCGGGCGATCGCGTCGGTCATGAAGCCGTCGTAGATCGACTCCTGGACCAGCGCGCGCGACGGGCAGGTGCACACCTCACCCTGGTTGAAGGCGAACATCACGAAGCCCTCGAGGGCCTTGTCGTAGAAGTCGTCCTTCTCGCGGGCCACGTCCTCGAAGAACAGGTTCGGCGACTTGCCGCCCAGCTCCAGGGTCACCGGGATGATGTTCTGCGAGGCGTACTGCATGATCAGCCGGCCGGTCGTGGTCTCCCCGGTGAACGCGATCTTGCGGATCCGGGACGACGACGCGAGCGGCTTGCCGGCCTCCACGCCGAAGCCGTTCACCACGTTGAGCACCCCGGGCGGCAGCAGGTCCCCGATGAGCTCCATGAGCACCAGGATCGACACCGGCGTCTGCTCGGCGGGCTTGAGCACCACGCAGTTGCCCGCGGCCAGCGCCGGCGCGAGCTTCCACACGGCCATGAGGATCGGGAAGTTCCACGGGATGATCTGCCCGACCACGCCCAGCGGCTCGTGGAAGTGGTAGGCGATCGTGTCCTCGTCGATCTCCGAGATCGACCCCTCCTGCGCCCGGATCGCCCCCGCGAAGTAGCGGAAGTGGTCGACGGCCAGCGGCAGGTCGGCGGCGATGATCTCGCGGATCGGCTTGCCGTTCTCCCAGCACTCCGCGACGGCGAGCGACTCGATGTTCGCCTCGATCCGGTCGGCGATCTTGTTGAGGATCACGGCCCGCTCGGTGGCGGACGTCTTGCCCCACGACCGTGCGGCGCCGTGCGCGGCGTCCAGCGCGCGCTCGATGTCGTCGCCGTCGCCACGGGCGACCTCCGTGAAGGTGCGGCCGTTCACGGGGCTCGGGTTCTCGAAGTAGCGGCCGGCCGACGGGGCGACGTACTCGCCGCCGATCCAGTGGTCGTAGCGGTCGCGGAAGGTGGCCAGGCTGTCGGGGCTGCCGGGTGCTGCGTAGACGGTCATCGCATCTCCTGGGGCGAGCTGTGGGGCACCTCGCTCGTGGCACGGCACCCCCGCACGCGGCGTCGTTGCCTCGTGCTGCCCGCACGGTAGGTCGGGGAACGTTGCATGACCGTTGCACGTCGTCCGCACCCGGACGCGTGCGCATGGCCGGACATTTCACCCGATACCGGGCCCGATCGGGCAGGCGTCCGTCCGGCGCACCCCGGGAGCATGGGCTTGTCGCGCCTGCGGGAGGGCGGGCGCCCGTCGGGGGGAGACCGTGCGATGCCCCATCGGAAGACACCTGCTGTCGCGCGACCGAGGTCCGGGGTCCGCGCGGTCCTCGCCGCCACGCTCGGCGTGGCGACGCTCGGTGCCACAGGACTCACGGCCGCACCGGCGATCGCCGCACCGTCACCGCTCGTCTGCGGCTCCACGCTCACCGAGGACACCACGCTGGCCGGCGACCTGCGCTGCCCGGGCGCATCCCCTGCCCTCCATCTCGCGAGGGGCGTCACGCTCGACCTCGGCGGCCACGCCGTCGTCGGGAACGGCACCGGGAGCGCGATCTCCGCCGCCCCCGACGGCGCGACGGTCCGCAACGGCACCGTCCGAGGCTGGGACGTCGCCGTGAGCAACGAGCCCGCGAACCCCGACGCGGAGCCGGACCCGCTCACGCTCCTCGTCGAGGACGTCCGGCTCGCCGACAACGAGGTCGCGCTGCGCACGCAGGGAGAGTTCCTCGGGTCCTGGGGTCCGACCGTCGTCCGGCGCACCACGTTCAGCGGCAACGAGACCGGGCTCGACATCACGTGGTACGGCATCGCCACCGTCGAGGACAGCACCTTCAAGGACAACGGCACCGCCATCTCGTCGGATGCGTCGTCCGTGCAGGTCAGTGGCACCGCGTTCCACCGCAACACCGTGGGGCTGTCCGGGTACGAGGCGAGCTTCCTCGTCGACGCGAGCCGGTTCGTCGGCAACACGAGCGGCGTCGCCGTCGGCGGGACGTCGTCGCTCACCCTGCGCGGCTCCACGGTGAGCGGCAGCGACACCGGGGTGAGCGCTGGGCTCGGCTACGTCGTCATCGAGGGCTCGACGCTCAGCCGCAACGCGACGGCCGTCGTGGCGGAGTACGCCGGCGGACTGATCAGCGGCACCACGTTCCGTCACAACGGTGTGGCCTTCAACGCCGCGCAGGCGCCCTACTACTGGGACCTGGTGCTGCAGGACAACGTGGTCGTCCGCAACGGCGACGGCATCGTGACGCAGCCCACGGACGAGGACTGGACCCTCCTGAAGCTCGGCGGCAACCGGGTCGAGGACAGCACCGGGTGGGGCATCCACGCCCCCGGCGTGACCGACCTCGGCGGCAACACCGCCCGGCGCAACGGCAACGAGCCGCAGTGCACGGGCGTCGTCTGCACGCCACGGCGGTCGTGACGGCTCGGCGGCTCAGCTCAGCCGACGGGTCAGCAGGTCCAGCCGGCCGAGGGCGCGGGCGTGCGCCGGGGTGCCGCGCGGGGACAGCCACGCGAGGTGCTCCCACGCCTGCCAGTCGTCGGCGCCCTCGTCGGACGCGAGCCACCGGCTCACCACGTCCGGCTCCCTGCTCCCGAGCACCGCGGCCCGCACGTCGGAGCTGAGCTCGTCGCGCAGCCGCTCCACGCCCGGCGCGACGGACCGCGCCAGCACCGGTCCGGGGTAGGACGCGAGCGCGCCCGACGTGTCCCCCGCGTCGAGCAGCGACCGGACCAGGTCGGCGTCCGTCGGCACGGGTGCGGTGAGCCGGTACGGCCGCGACGCCGACATCAGCGGGCCCACCGACCGGCGCAGGCGCGACACCTCGGCCCGGACGGTGACGTCGGACAGGTCGTGCGCGCTGAGCAGCACGGCGAGCTCGTCGGCCGACAGCCCCGCCGGGTGCGAGGCGAGCAGCAGGAGGATCTCCGCGTGCCGCAGGCTCAGCCGGACGGGCGCACCCGCGAGGCGGAGCACGGCCTCCCCGGACCCGAGCACGCGCAGCCGGGCGGCAGGGCCGGCGATCGGGGCGACGCTGGGCGGCATGGTCGACAGCCCGGCGGCGAACGCGGCCCCTGCGGCGTGACGGGCACGGCCGGCGGTGAGCGACGCCGTCTGCTCCGCCTGCCCGGTGCTCGCGGCCCGGGCGAGCTCGGCCTCGACGGCGGCCACCGTCGCGCGGACCAGGGACATGGCGAGCGCGGACGCGACGACCGCCCCGCCGGTGACGTCGAGCACGCCCAGCACCTGCCCGGACGGCCCGTGCACGGGTGCGGCGGCGCAGTTCCACGGCTGGACCCGGCGGGCGAAGTGCTCGGTGCCGACCACCTGCACCGCCCGGTCGGTGACGAGCGCCGTGCCGAGCGCGTTGGTGCCGGCGCAGTCCTCGCGCCACACGGCGCCCTCGACGAACCCGACACCTTCCACCCGGCGGCGCACGTCCACGTCGCCCTCGACCCACAGCATGCGGCCGACGTCGTCGGTGAGCGCGGTGACCCACCCGGCGTCGGCGCCGGGGGTCACGAGGAGGTCGCGCACCACGGGCATCGCGCCCGCGAGGGGGTGCTGGCGGCGGTAGCCGGTGAGGGTGCGGCCCGCCATGTCGACGGGCGCGGCGGCGACCTCGGGGTCCACGCCGCTGCGGGCGCTGCGGGCCCAGGAGTCCACGACGAGCCGACGGACGTGCCGCCCGGGGGCGCGTCCTGTGGTGACGAACCGTTCGTGCGCGGCGCGCACGGCGTCGACCATCGCACTTCCTCCCGACCGCCTCGTCGAGCACGTTCTGCGTGGTTCCCCCCGGTCTGTCGAGCATACGAAGGTGCGACCGGTTCCGCTGGTCGGATTTTCTGACAGAACGTGCGACCATGTCATCATGCCCAAGATCATCGGCGGGTCGCTGCACGAGCACCGTGAGCAGACCCGGCAGAAGCTCTTCGCGGCGCTGTCGACCCTCATGGCCGAGCAGGGCTTCGACGCCATCACCCTCGCCGACATCGCGCACGCCGCGGGCGTCGGCCGGACGGCCGTCTACAACCACTTCCCCGACAAGGAAGCCCTCCTGCTCGGGTTCATCACGCACGAGACCGAGCAGTACACCGCGACCCTGCAGCGCGCGCTCGACGACATCGACGACCCCGTCGAGCAGCTCCGCGCCTACGTCCGTGCGCAGGCGCAGCTCAAGCGCGTCTACCACGTCGCCCCCGGCCCCGAGCTGCGCAGCGTGCTGTCCCGCGGCACGCAGGCCCGCGTCCGCGAGCACGTCGTCGTCGTCGAGCAGCTGCTGCGGCAGATCCTCGCCGCGGGTGTCGCCTCCGGCGCCCTCCCGGACCAGGACCTCGACGTCACCGTCCCGCTCGTCAACGCCTGCCTGTCCGGGCGCGGCACCGCCGAGGACGGTCCGGCCCGTGAGCGCGCCATCGCCCAGACCGAGGACTTCGTGCTCCGGGCGGTCGGCGCCGCCACTCCCGTCCCCGCGTGAGCGGCGGCCGGCAGGGACGCGAACCGGGACGGCACGGCGGGCGGCCGGCTGCGCGCCGACCAGGCGGTGCGGACCGGCACCGGACCGGCGGCGGCCGTGCCGGCAGCGGCGGCGGTGGCGGCGGCCGTGGTCGCGCCGGTGGCGGCAGCCCCGCACCGACCGGCCCGAAGGCCACGACCGTCGAGCTCACGTTCCTGCCCGGGCTCGCCGACGTGCTCGCCGCGGAGGTCGCCGAGGCGCTCGCGCCCGCCAAGCCGCCGGTCGCGGTGGCCGGCCGCGACGACGCGCTCGTCCTCAGGCACACCGGCCCGCTCGCCGACGTCCTGCGCCTGCGGACCGCGGTCGCCGCGTTCGTCTCGCTGCACTTCGACGTGCCCCGGCCGAAGTCGCTCACCAGCGGTGACCACCTCGCCCGGATCGTGGCGGCCGTGTACGACTCGCTGCGGGCGGGCGGGTCGTCGTCGTTCCGGTTCGAGGCCGCGGGCAGCGACTCCGCGGCGTTCGCGCGCCTCGCCGAGGGGATCCGGGCGGCGACCGGCCTGCAGCACGACGAGAAGGACGGGCAGCTCGTGGTGCGCGTCCGGCGCGGCACCGGCGGCACGTCGCGGACGGTCGACCCCGGCTGGGACGTGCTCGTGCGCGTCGGTCCGCGGCCGCTGTCCGCGCGGACCTGGCGCGTCGCCGACTACCCGGGGGCCGTCAACGCGACGATCGCCGCCGCGATGGTCCGGCTCGGCGGCGTCGCACCGACCGACCGGGTCCTCAACCTCATGTGCGGCTCGGGCACGCTGCTCGTCGAGCGGCTGCTGGCCGCTCCCGCGGCGGCGGCCGTGGGGGTCGACAACGCCGCCGACGCGCTCGCGGCGGCCGCGGCCAACCTCGACGCCGCGTCGCTGACCCGCCGCGTCACGCTGGTCGAGGCCGACGCGCTCACGGCCCCGGTCGACGGCGGGCCGTTCGACGTCGTCTACGCCGACCCGCCGTGGGGCACGCTGCACGGCTCGCACAGCACCGCGGCCGACGTGCACGCCGGGCTCCTCCGGGCCGCGCACCGGGTCACGGCCGACGGCGGGACGCTCGTCGTCCTCACCCACGAGATCACCGTGATGGAGCGGTGCCTGCGCGAGGCGGACGCGCTGTGGACGCCCCGCGACACCGTCCGGGTGTTCGCCAAGGGCCACCACCCGCGCGTCTACGTGCTCAGCAAGCGCTAGCCGCCTGAGTGTCGAAACTTCCTGCCTAAACGCTTTGCGTGGTGGTTCACCGCGTCCCCGCCCTCCACCGTGTACCTGCACGCGTCCGGCGGGGTGACGACCGGGGTGCGACTCATGGGTGGTCTCCGCAGGGTGCGTGTGCAGCACGCCCCCGGGCCAGCGACGACACGGGCCGCCATCTCGAGCAACTGGAGACCTCCATGTCCCTACGGAAACGCCTTCGCACCCTCGCCCTCGCCGTGCCCCTGGCGGTGATCGCCTCGGTCGGCGCCGTCGCGGTCACCGCAGCGCCGGCATCGGCACACGGGTCGGTGACCGACCCTCCGACCCGCAACTACGGCTGTTGGGAGCGGTGGGGCTCCGACCACCTCAACCCGCAGATGGCGACGCTCGACCCGATGTGCTGGGGAGCGTTCCAGGCCGACCCGAACGCGATGTGGAACTGGAACGGCCTCTACCGTGAGAACGTCGGCGGCAAGCACGAGCAGGTCATCCCCAACGGCCAGCTCTGCAGCGGCGGCCGCACGTTCTCGCCGCGCTACGACTACCTCGACACCCCCGGCGCCTGGACGATGAAGTCGGTGCCGAACACGTTCCACCTCACGCTGACGGACGGCGCCAAGCACGGTGCCGACTACCTGCGGATCTACGTCTCGAAGGCGGGCTTCGACCCGACGAAGGAGGCGCTCGGCTGGGACGACATCGAGCTCGTCAAGGAGACCGGCCGCTACGGCACCACCGGCCTGTACGAGACGGACGTGAGCATCCCGGGCCGCAGCGGCCGTGCGGTGCTGTTCACGATCTGGCAGGCCAGCCACCTCGACCAGCCGTACTACCTGTGCAGTGACATCAACATCGGCGGCACCGCCACCCAGTCGCCCACCCCGACGCCGACGGCCACGTCGACGCCGACCCCCACGGTCACCCCGACCGTGACCCCCACGCCGACGCCGACGCCGACCCGGACGCCGACGCCGACTCCGACGCCGACCGTCACCCCGACGCCGACCCCGCAGCCGACCGGCTCGGGCTCCTGCACGGCGACCGTCAAGGTGGCGAACAGCTGGAACGGCGGCTACATCGGTGACGTCTCGGTGACCGCCGGGTCCAAGGCCCTCACCGGGTGGAAGGTGACCGTCAACGGCGCCACCATCACGCAGGCCTGGAACGGCGTCCTCTCCGGGAGCAGCACCATCTCGAACGCCGCCTGGAACGGCAGCCTGGCCGCCGGGGGCACGACGTCCGCCGGCTACCAGGGAACCGGCGCCACCACGGGCCTGACCGCGACCTGCACCGCGCTCTGACCCGCTGAACGCCCGTCACCGGAGGGCCGTCCGCCACCGCGGGCGGCCCTCCGGCACGTGCGGGTGTCAGCCGGGCAGCCCGTCGTGCGTCGCGGCGGCCGCCTCGGGCTCGTCGGCAGGCGGCGGGACGACGGCCGGCAGCTCGTGCTCGGTGATCCACTCGTCGATCCGCAGCCACGACGCGAACAGCCACTCCTCCTGGGCGACCCGCTCGCGCGGCACGTCCTCGGGCGGCACGGACCAGCCCTTCATGACGATCCGCTTGTCGATCGGGAGCTCGCGCCAGATGTCCGCGACGGTGACGAGCCGGTCGAGCCCGGTGTGCGCGACGAACACGACACCGGCCTGCGGGGCCTCGTCGAGCGCGGACAGGATGCCGCCGGAGTGCGGCGCCATGACGTTCTGCATCAGCTCGGCGTCGGCCGCGAGGCGGTGCCGGCCGGCGCTGCGGAGGGCCTCGATGCGGGCGAGCCGGCGGCGCGGCGTGACGTTGCCGCCCTCGGGGAAGATCAGGAGCGCGTCGCGCGGACCGAGGTCGTGCGCGAGCCGCCCGACCGCGTCGGACCCGCCGGCCGCCCCCGCGCGGCGGCTGGCGCGCGGCGTGACGAACTGGGCAGGCAGGCGGTTGAGCAGGATGTCGATGGCCGGGTCCCACTGCAGGGTGTCCTTGAGGACGATGCGCGGCTCCCGGTCGAACCAGCTGAGCAGCGCGTGGACCAGGATGAACGAGTCGCCCGGCCCCGCGTGACGGCTCGCGACGACCACCGGCGACCCGGTCAGGACCACCCCGAGGTCGGCGTCGACCACCTCGATGTCCAGCCGCAGCGTCCAGCGCACCTGCCAGAACAGGACCGTGAGCATCCGGTCGGCGAGCCGGTAGTGCGCGTGCCGGAACGCGGGCCGCTGCACGAACGCCCCGAACCCCGACCCGACCCACAGGCCGAACGCGGCGAGGATCACGGCGGCGTCCCACAGGATGTAGAAGCTCGCCATCCACGCGATGCGCGGCAACCGCAGCCGCCCGGGCACGAGCCACGTGAGCGCGCCGAGCAGGAACAGCACCAGCAGGAGGCTCGTCGGCACCAGCAGCACCGCGACGACGACCACCGCCGGGGCGAGCACCACGCGCCGCACCCAGCGCGGCGGCAGCCGCCAGCTCATGCGCGCACGCTCTCGAGGTAGGTCGCCGACGCGGCGTACGCGCGGTCGATCCGCGCCCGGGTGGCGTCCATCCGCCGGTACGAGCCGAGCTTGTCGTCGCCCTTCGCGGCACCGCCGCTCGGCAGCACGTGCACCGTCACGCCGTCGGGTACGAGGCCGATCTCCCGGGTGAAGCGGTGCCGCCGCGCGATCTCGAAGCTGATCCGCGCGACCTCCGACGGCTTGCCGGGCGCGGTCAGCGACTCCTCGATGCGGCCGACCTGCAGCACGTACACCGTCGTCGCCCCGCGGGCCACGGCCTCGCCGAGGGGGATCGAGTTGACGATCCCGCCGTCCACGTAGTGCTCGCCGCCGATCAGGGTCGGCGGCAGGATGCCGGGCACGGACGACGACGCGAGCACCGCCTCGATGACGGGTCCGCTGTCGAACCAGCGCTCCGCGGCGCTCTCGATCCCGGCGGCCGCCACCGCGAGGGGCACGGCCAGCTGCTCGAACGTCACGCCCTCCCCCAGCATGTCCACGAGGAGCGCCCGCAGCGGCGCCGGGGAGTTGAGGTGCGTGCGCGACTTCGCGAGCCGGCGCAGCTGCTTCGCCCAGGAGTCGCCGTAGATGGCCGCCGCCGCAGGTGACGCCCACGCCTCGACGAGCCGGTCGACGACCGCCGGGGTCGGGTCCTTCGCGAGGGCCGCGCCGTTGATCGCCCCGATCGACGTCCCGACCACGGTGTCCGGGCGCACCCCGGCCTCGAAGAGGGCCTGCAGCATGCCGACCTGCACGGCGCCGCGCACCCCGCCCCCACCGAGCACGTATCCGACCGTCACCCCCGGATCGTGGCACACGGCCCTCCGCACGGCGCGGGCTCCCCGGCGGGACGCCGCCGCGCGATCACCGAGAATGGGTGGGTGACCACGTCTGCCCGCCTGCCCCGTGTCCGCGCCTCCGAGCTCGTCGGCCGCGGCTGGCTGAACACCGGCGGGCGGGACGTCACGCTCGCGGACCTGCGCGGCAAGATCGTGATCCTCGACTTCTGGACCTTCTGCTGCATCAACTGCCTGCACGTCCTCGACGAGCTGCGCGAGCTCGAGGAGCAGCACCGCGACGTGCTCGTCATCGTCGGCGTGCACTCCCCGAAGTTCGTGCACGAGGCCGACCCGGTGGCCCTGGCCGCGGCGGTCGAGCGGTACGAGGTGCACCACCCGGTCCTCGACGACCCGCAGCTCGTCACGTGGTCGGCGTACACGGCCCGGGCGTGGCCGACGCTCGTCGTCGTCGACCCCGAGGGCTACGTCGTCGCGCAGATGGCCGGCGAGGGGCACCGGCACAACGTCGAGGTGCTGGTCCGGGACCTGGTCGCCGAGCACGAGGCGAAGGGCACGCTGCACCGCGGGGACGGCCCGTACGTGCCGCCCGCGCCCTCGTCGGGCACGCTGCGCTTCCCCGCCAAGGCCGTGCCGCTGCCCGGCGGGCACCTGCTCGTCGCGGACGCCGGGCACCACAGCCTCGTCGAGCTCGAGGCGGACGGGGCCACGCTCGTGCGGCGCATCGGCTCGGGCGAGCGCGGGTTCGACGACGGCGGACCGGCCGACGCGTCGTTCGCCGAGCCCAACGGCCTGTGCCTCGTGCCCGACGAGCTGCGCGACCGGCTCGGCTACGACGTGCTCGTCGCCGACACCGTGAACCACGCGCTGCGCGGCGTGCGGCTCGCCGACGGCGTCGTCACGACCGTCGCCGGGACCGGGGACCAGTACATGGTCGGCGCGGTCGACAACGTGCTGGGCTGGGACGACGAGCCCGACGAGGTCCCGGCGAGCGAGCCCGTGGTCGGCCTGCCGGACGGCGACGGCAGCGTCCCGGCCGGTCCTCGCCGGCAGAAGCTCACCTCTCCGTGGGACGTCGCCTGGTCGCCGGCGCTCGGCGCGTTCGTCGTCGCGATGGCCGGCAACCACACGCTCTGGGCGTTCGACGGCGCGTCGGTCCGGCCGCTCGGGGGCACCGAGAACGAGGGCCTGCTCGACGGGCCGCTGGCGGAGGCGTGGTTCGCGCAGCCGTCGGGCCTCGCGGTCGACGCCGACCAGCGGGTCTGGGTCGCGGACTCCGAGACGTCCGCTCTGCGCTGGGTGGACCCCGCCACCGGGTCGGTGCACACGGCCGTCGGCGAGGGGCTGTTCGACTTCGGCCACCGCGACGGCCCCGCCGGCCAGGCCCGGATGCAGCACCCGCTCGGTGTCGCCGTGCTCCCCGACGGGTCCGTGGCCGTCGCCGACACCTACAACGGGGCCGTCCGCCGGTACGCCCCCGACGGCACCACCGGCGAGGTGACGACCCTGGCCAGCGGCCTGGCCGAGCCGAGCGGGCTCGTCGTCCTCACCGGCGACGACGGGCTCGTGCTGCTCGTCGTCGAGTCGGCCGCGCACCGGCTCACGCGCGTGCCGCTCCCCGACGGCGTGGGCCGGGTCGTCGACGGCGGGTCCCACCGCACGCAGCGGCCCGTGACCGAGCTCGCCGCCGGGACCGTGGCCCTCGACGTGGTGTTCACCCCGGCAGCCGGCCAGAAGTACGACGACAGGTACGGCCCGTCGACCCGCCTGCAGGTGTCGTCGACCCCGCCCGAGCTGCTCCTCGACGGCGCCGGTGACGACGTCCCGCTGCACCGCACCCTGCACCTCAACCCCGACGTCGCCGAGGGCGTGCTGCACGTGACCGCCCATGCCGCGAGCTGCGACGACGACCCGGCGGTCGAGTACCCGGCGTGCCACCTCAACGCCCAGGACTGGGGCGTCCCCGTGCGCCTCGTCGCGGGCGGGTCCGCCGAGCTGAGCCTGCCGCTGCACGGCTGAGGCGGGGGTCAGCCCGCGCCGAGCACCGCCACCGCGACGAGCGCGTCGAGCGAGGTGTCGACGACCTCACCGGTCGCCGCCGTGCCGGAGACCCCGACCTCGACGACCCACGGACCGTGCCCGACGACGGTGGTGAACGACTCGGCACCGACCTCCGCGGGTCCGCCGCCACGGGCGACGGCCGCGGGCGCCTCGTCCTCGGGTGCCCCGGCCCGGCGCATGAGGACGGCCCAGGCCGACCCGCCGAGCGTCTCGGTGGCGGCCGCGGCGAGCGCGCACAGCCGCGGCACGATGCCGGACTGGGCCGCGACGATGGCCGCGGAGCCGGCGACGACGACCCGCTCGGCGGTGACGGCGGGGTCGGCGGTGGCCGGGGCGGCGGCGCGACGGGCACGTGCGCGGGCCCGCTTGGCGCGGTACTGGGCCATGTCGGCCTGCCGGAACAGGTGCCGGGCGGACACCGCCCCCGTGACGGCCGTCGACGCGAGCCCGTAGGAGATGGCCGCGCCGTGGGGCAGCGGGAACTCGGCGATCGTCGCGGCCATGACCTCGGCGACCTCGGAGCGACGCCGCCCGACGGTGATGAGGCAGAACTCGTCACCCCCGATCCGCGCGGCGGTCGCCTCGGGCAGCGCGTCGGCGGCCCGGCGCAGCACGTCGGCGACGGAGCGCAGCAGGTCGTCGCCGGTCTCGTGCCCGAGCTGGTCGTTGACACGCTTGAGGCCGTCGACGTCGCACATCACGATGCACGTCTCCTGGCCGGACTCGAGCGCCTGCTCGGCGGACGTGTCGGCGACGCGACGGTTCGCCAGCCCGGTCAGCGGGTCGTCCGCGACGAGGTGCCGCACCTGACCCTCGAGGTCGACGCGGGCGATCGCACCGGCCGCGAGCGCCGCGAGGACCTCGGCCCGGGCGACGTCGTCGACCGTGAAGGCGGACGCACCGGTGCCGCGGCTGGCGAACACCTGGCCCCACACGGCGCCGTTCACCACGAGCGGGACCGCCATCCCGGACGCGGCACCGATCTCGTGCAGCATCCGGACCTCGACCTCGTCGCCCGCCTCCGGGTCGCCGGGGACCGTGGGCGTGCCGTCAGCCGTGACGGCGTGCGCCACCCAGCTGGCGCGGTCGCGGATCAGGGCGCGCAGCGCGGGGCGGTCGTCGGCGCGGTACGACGTGCGGGTGAGCCACCGGATCCGGGCGTCGGGCGGCGGGGGCTCGACGACGAGGACGCGGCACGTGTCCTGCTCGATGCGGCAGAACGCCGCACCCCGGGCGCCGAGCACCTCGACGGCGATCGCGGCGGTCGCCTGGGCGACGTCCTCGAGCGTGCGGCAGCGGTCCAGCCGGTGCGCCGCGAGGGCGAGCCCCCGGACACCACCGAGCGACGCATCGGACCCCTGGTCCTTGCGTGTCCCTTCGGCGGTCCGGCGCGTCACGCGCCCATCATCGACCCTCCGACTGACACCCGACGACCCCGGAACATGAGAGGTCCATGAGATCACCCCTCGGAGGCCTGGGTCGAGCGTCGTGCCAGCGCAGCGGCACCGAAACGGTTCGGACCCTTGTCCCCCGTTCGGCCCATCGCGACCCTGGGCGCGTCCCCGGCACTGCGCACCGTCGCGCCCGGGCCCCGCCGACCCCCGCGCGTGGTGCTCAGCCGCCTTTGCGCGGCGACGTCGCCGCCTTCCGACAGGGAGAGCACCATGTCCACCACGCACGCCCTGCGCAGACGAGCGATCGTCAGCGCAGCGATCGCCGGGTTGGCGGCGGCGCTCGTCGTCGCGCTGCCCACCTCCGGCGCCGAGGCCCACGGCGGCCTCACGTTCCCGCAGACCCGCACGTACTTCTGCTACCAGGACGGTCTCGCCGGAGGCGCGGCCGCGGGCCAGGCCGGCAACGTGCTGCCCACCAACCAGCGATGCAAGGACGCGCTGGCCGTGAACAACTACCCGTTCTACAACTGGTTCGGCGACCTGCTGGGCACCATCGCCGGGAAGCACTCGACCATCCCCGACGGCAAGCTCTGCGGCCCCGACTCGAAGTTCGACTCGTTCAACACGGCCGCCTCGGGCTGGCCGACCACGACGCTGCAGTCCGGCTCCACGATCACGTTCCAGTACGCGGCCGTCGTGCCGCACCCCGGCTACTTCACCACGTGGGTCACGAAGGACGGCTGGGACCAGACGAAGGCGCTCGGCTGGAACGACCTCGAGCCCGCGTACTTCGACCGCGTGCTCAACCCGCCCGTCCGCCAGGGTGGTCCGGCCGGTCCCGAGTACTACTGGAGCGCGAAGCTGCCGAACAAGTCGGGTCGGCACATCCTCTTCTCGATCTGGGAGCGCACGGACAGCGCCGAGTCGTTCTACAACTGCGCCGACGTCACGTTCCAGGGCGGCACGGTGACGCCGACGCCGACGCCGACGGCCACCGCGACGCCCACCCCCACCCCGACACCGACCCCGACACCCACGCCGACCCCGACCCCGACGAACACGGGCCCCGTCACCGACACGACAGCGCCGTCGACACCCGGCAAGCCCGTGCTCGCCGCCGCCGGCGGCACGACCGCGTCCCTGACGTGGACGGCGTCGACCGACAACGTCGGCGTCCAGAAGTACACCGTCCGCGACGCGACGACGGACGCCGTCCTCGCCAACCCCACGTCGAACTCGGTGACCCTCTCCGGCCTGACGCCGAGCACCTCGTACTCCGTCTACGTGACGGCGTCCGACGTCACCGGGAACGTGTCGGCCCACTCGCCGACGCTGACGTTCAGCTCGGGCACCGCCGCCGCGGGCGGCTGCCAGGTCAAGTTCGACGTGTCGAACGCCTGGTCGGGTGGCTTCGTCGGTCAGGTGACCGTCGCGAACGACTCGATGAGCGCCATCAGCGGCTGGGAGCTCAAGTGGACGTTCACGAACGGCGAGAAGGTCACGCAGGCCTGGAACAGCGTCACCACCCAGACCGGCACGGCCGTGTCCGCGAAGAACGCGGCGTGGAACTCCACGATCGACCACCACGGGTCGGTGGCGTTCGGGTTCCAGGGCACCGGTACCCCGAAGGCACCCACCGGGGTGTCGCTCAACGGCACCGCGTGCACGCTCGCCTGAGCTGATCGCCCGGGACACCGGGACGCACGGGACCTCGGGGCTCGGTCGCGGCGGCGGCCGGGCCCCGGGCCGTCCCCCGTGCAGTGACACACGGTGGATGGACACCTGGACGACCGACCAGTGGGCGGTCCGCCGTCCGAGGCGTGGGCGACGCGGGCTAGGCGCTCGCGTGGATGGCGCCCACCACGCGCACGCGGACGTCCACGCCGTCGACGCGTTGCGGGACGCCGTCCGACGATCCGCGCTCCAGGTTCACCTGCAGCCGGTACCCGTCGTCGGACGGCGTGATGCCGATGCCCCGCACGTCGGACCTGCCGTCCAAGGCCACGCGCAGCTGCTCTTTCGCCGCGCGCGCCTGCGCGAGGTCCGCCATGGTGCACCGCCTCCCGCCGTCCCGAGGTCCGGGCCACGAGGCCCGCGGGACTCAGCGGACGAAGGTGGCGCCGAAGGCGTCGAGCACGGCATCGATCGGGTTGAGGTAGGTCAGCCCTGCTCCATTGTCGCCCCCGGTCTCCGAACCGGCAAAGAGCAGCCCGATCGCGACCCCGTCCTCGCGGTAGACGAGCGACCCCGAGTCACCGCCGCGCGAGAACGGCTCGGCACCCAGACCCTCCACCTCGATCTGGTCGTCGAAGCTCAGCTCGCCGAGCAGCCGGCCGTACCCGACGACCACGTCGTCGACCTCGATCGCCGACACCCGGCCCTGCGTCACCGCCGTCGTCCGGCCGATCTTCCCCACGATCTCGCCGCCGACCGCCACCGCCGTGGTGCTGATCCGGCCCACGGGGTAGGTCGCATCCACCTCGGGGTCGTCGAGCAGCGCGATCGCGGCGTCGACCGCGGCCGTCTCGCCCGGGACCAGGTCGACCCGCCGGGCCAGCGTGCCGACGCGGTCGCGCGGGGCCCGTCCCCCGTCGGCCGGGCCGGGCTGGACGACGACGTCGCCGACCTTGGCCTTCGGCGTCCCGGACAGCACGTGGTAGTTGGACAGCGCGTGCACCGCGCCGTCGACCACGACGAACGCGCCGAGCGTGCCGGCCGTCACCGCGCTGTGCGCGATCGACACCCCGGGGCGCAGCGGGCGCACGCGACCCGTCTCGCCGAGCGAGCGCGCGGTGATGACGGGCGGCCGCGGACGGACGACGTCGCCCGTGCCGCCGCCGACGGGGGCCCCTGTGGACGGCCCCGTCGGCCCGTCGGCGGTGCCCGTGGTGGCGAGCGTGCGGATGCGGCCCGTGCGCCGGACGTCGGCGGTCGGGCCGACCTGCTCGACGACCTTGCGCGCGATGCTGCGCACGCTCGGCACCCCGAGCCGGTAGCGCACGGCCAGCGAGTACGAGCCGTCGGGCTGCGGCGCCAGGCCCAGGGCCAGCACCGGCCCCTGCACCAGGCCGGGCTCGGCGGCGCGCACCTCCGACGGGCGCACCGTCCGCTCGGCCAGCTCACGCGCGTAGTCGGACGCCTGCGCCTTGATCTCGCGCGCCTTGCTCTTGTCCATCCGTTCGCCCCCTGCTCGTCCCGACCGGTTCCTCCCGGTCGCGGGCCAGTCTGCCGTGACACGCCGACACGCGCGGGCCGGTTCACGTCGCCGACGTGCGTGTCAGTGGTCGGCGGGACGCTGGGGCCATGACTCATGTGGTGCTGATCGCGGGGAACTGGCTCGGCGCGTGGGCCTGGGAGGACGTCGTGGCGCCCTTGGCGGACGCCGGCCTGGAGCCCGTACCGGTGACCCTGCCCGGCCTCGCCCCCGGTGACGACGTGGCCGCGGTGCACCGGGCCGACCACGTCCGCGCCGTGACCGACCTGCTGGACGGGCTCGAGGGCGACGTGGTGCTCGTCGGGCACAGCGGCGGCGGGGCGCTGGTCGGCGAGGTGCTCGACAGGCGGCCCGGCCGCGTGCGGCGTGCCGTGTTCGTCGACAGCGGGCCGCTGCGGGACGGGGCGGCCCTGTCGCCGGACCTGCCCGAGGACGCCACCTCGTTCGACCTGCCGTCGTGGGACTCTCTGCGGGAGGCGGGCAGCAGCCTCGACGGGATCGACGACGCCGGTCTGGCCCGGTTCCGGGAGCGCGCCGTGCCGCACCCGGCGGCCGTCGCGCGCGAGCCCGTGCACGTGAGCGACCCCCGGCGGTTCGACGTGCCCGTGACGGCGGTGTGCACGAGCGTCCCGTCCGAGGTGCTGCGGACCATGCTCGACGGTGGCCCGCCGTTCCACACCGAGCTCGGCCGGTACGACGTGACCTACGTGGACCTCCCCACCAGCCACTGGCCGATGTTCTCCCGGCCGGGCGACCTGGCGGCGGTGCTCGTCGAGGAGGCCCGCCGGGCCTGAGGCGCGTGACGGCCGCGGGTCGCGGGCGGGGCCGGATCGGGCCGGGCGGGGGTTCCGACCGGCGCGCCTGCCGGTCCCCGGACGCACGAGTGCCCCGGCGGTCGGGACCACCGGGGCACGTCGCGTGGAGCGGTGCGGTCAGACCGCGGGCGGCGCCTGCGGGGGGTTCTGCTGCGCCGGGACCTGCTGGACGGGCTGCTGGACCGCCGCGGCGGCCGGTGCTGCTGCCGGCGCCTGCGGGGCCTGGGGCGTCTGCGGGGTCTGCGGAGTCTGCGCAGCGGCGGGGGCCGGTGCGACCCGCTGGTCGATGACCTCGCGGTGCGACGTGTTGCTGCGCTGGGAGTTCATGATGATCGCCAGGATCAGCGCGAGCGCACCGGCGCCCATGCAGATGTAGCCGATCGTCGTGAGGTCGATCGCGTCGATGCTGTCCCGCACACCGAACGCGAGGATCGCGCCGATGACGATGAGGGCGATGCCGCCACCGATACCCATGCTGGCTCCTTCCGACGGGCCGAACGGGGGCTCGTCCGACTCTTGACAGGGGAGTCTGTCGGTAGTAAACGCTCCCCGCATCTTGAGAGGGTCAGCCCAGCACCTCGGGGTACCCCTTCGAGACGCCGTCGAGCACGTGCTCCGCGAGGAACGCCTCGACCGTCCGGTACCAGACGACCGCGTGCTGCGGGGTCAGCACCCAGTGGTTCTCGTCGGGGAAGTACAGGAACCGGTGCGGGGTGCGGCCCTCCTCGTCGGCGGGCAGCCCCGACTTCGCGAGGAGCTCGTACCAGAGCCGCAGGCCCTCACCGATGGGCACCCGGTAGTCCTTGTCGCCGTGCACCACGAGCATCGGCGTGACGATGCTCCCGACGAACCGGTGCGGCGAGCTCTCGAGGGCCATCTGCTCGGTCATCTCACGGGCCCAGTAGTAGGCGCCGTCGGTCGTCGGGCCGAACTGGTCGAGGGCCCACAGGCTCGCGTGCGTGACGATCGCGCGGAACCGGTCGGTGTGCCCGGCCACCCAGTTCGCCATGTACCCGCCGAACGAGCCGCCCATCGCCGCGGTGCGGGTCTCGTCGATGTCGTCCCGGGCCTCCGCGACGTCGGTGATCGCCATGAGGTCCGTGTACGGCGCCGCGCCCCACGCCCCCCAGCCGACCTGGACGAACTCCTGGCCGTAGCCGGTCGAGAGCGCCGGGTCGGGCAGCAGCACCGCGTACCCCTGCGCCACGAGGTTCCAGGGGTTCCAACGCCACGACCACGCGTTCCACGAGCCCAGCGGCCCGCCGTGGATCCACAGCAGCAGCGGCGCCCGGTCCTGCGGTCCCGCGCCGTGCGGCAGCGCGAGCCAGGCACGCACCCGACGGCCGTCCGCCACGGTCGTCTCGACCTCCGTCAGCGTGCCCGGGAGCGGCAGGTCCGCCACGGGCGACACCAGCGGGGTCGCGGCGACGGGCGCACCGGACTCGAGCGCCTGCGCCAGGTCGATCCGCACCGGGTGGGAGGGTGCCGCGTACGACGCGCGCAGCGCGTACGCCGTCCGGCCGTCGGGGCTGACCTGCACGTCGGAGAACGCGGCGTCGTCGCTGGTCAGCCGGGCGACGGACCCCGTGCCGACATCGACGAGGAACACCGGTGCGCGACCGTCGTCGTCCGCGACCACGAGCAGCGCGCCGGAGTCCGGCAGCCACACCGGGCTGTGCGGCCAGCGGTCCCAGCCCTCCCCCAGGCGCTTCGGCTCACCGCCGGCCAGCGGCACCACGAACAGCTCCACGCGCGGCGCCTCGTGCGGCGTCGAGATGGTCTCCCGGGTGTACGCGACCCACCGCCCGTCCGGGCTGATCGCGGGGCCGGCCAGGTCGGCGCGCTCGTCGTCCACGAGCGTGCGGTGCTCCCCGCTCTCGACGTCGACGGCCACCAGCCGCGAGCGCTGGTCGCCCCGCGCGAGCGGGACCGTCCAGCCCGTGACGAGCGTGCGCCCGTCCGGGCTGATCGCGGCGTGCTGCTCGACGAGGGCCTTGCGGGCGTCGGGCGTCGCGTCGTGCAGCGCGAGGCGCGGGTCCGTGGCACCGGCGAGCGGCGCGACGACGTCCGAGCCGATCCCGGCGGTGAACAGGTGCGGGCTGTCCGGGCCCAGGTCGTGGTCCCAGTACCGCACCGGGTACGAGTCGTGCAGGATCGCCGCGACCTTCTTGTCCTTGCGCTCCTTGCGGATCTTGTCGTCGGACTCGGCGTCCGTCGCGGACGGCAGCACGTCCGACTGCACGAGCAGCACCGGGGCGTCCGTCGCCACCTGCACACCGCCCAGACCCGCCGTGCGGGTGGCCACCACGCGGGCCTCGGCACCGTCGGCCGGCAGCAGCCACAGGGCCGGGCGGGGCTCGTCGTCGGCGTCCGTCGCGTCCGGGTCGGGGCGCGCGCTCGTGAACAGCAGGTCGCCCGCCGGGGTGAACGCCGCGCTGGCCTCCCCCTTCGCGCTGCGGGTCAGGCGCCGGGCGGGCCGCTCGCCCGCCGGGTCCACCTCCCACAGGGCCGTGACGTACTTCGTCCTCTTGGCGTCGAGGGTCGCCACGGCAGTGACCAGGCGGGTCCCGTCCGGGGACAGCACCAGGCCGGACAGCCGCGGGATCGCCACGTAGTCGTCGAGGTCGTGGAAGGGGGTGGTCGTCGCGTCGTCGCTCACCGCTCCATCCCATCACGAGCCGGCCGACGCTTCACGGGCACCCCGCTCGGTGACGTCAGGTGACGGATGGCCGTACGCGCGCGGACAGGGCACGCTCGGCTGGCAGGGCAGGGCTGGGCTGGGCATCGGCAGGGTCGGCGCGTCGGACGGAGGAACCGTGGAGCTCGGGCTGGACGGCAAGGTCGCGGTGGTGACGGGCGCGAGCCGGGGCATCGGGCTCGCGGTGGTGCAGGCGCTGGTCCGCGAGGGCGCCCACGTGGTCGCCGGTGCGCGGAAGGTCACCCCGGAGCTCGCCGAGCTCGTCGCCGGCGGCCGGGTGACCGCCGTGAGCGTCGACCTGTCCCGGCCCGACGGGCCCGCCGAGCTGCTGGCCGCCGCCGGTGACCGCGTGGACGTGCTGGTCAACAACGTCGGCGTCGCGCCGCCGCGCACGGGCGGCTTCGTCTCGATCACGGACGACGACTGGGCGACGACGTTCGCCCTGACCCTGTTCGCCGCCGTGCGGGCCACCCGGGCAGCGCTCCCCCGCATGTCGTCGGGCGGGGCGATCGTGACCGTCGGGTCGGTGAACTCGGTCCTGCCCGACCCGGCGGTCCTCGACTACAGCGCGGCGAAGGCCGCCCTGGCGAGCACGATGAAGTCGCTCTCGAAGGAGCTCGGGCCGCAGGGCATCCGGGTCAACACGGTCGCCCCCGGCCCGGTCGCCACCGACCTGTGGCTCGGCGGCGGCGGTGTCGCGGACACGTTCGCCGCCGCGAGCGGCCAGTCGCACGACGACGTCGTGCACGGTGCGGAGCAGAGCATGGTGACCGGCCGGTTCACGCGGCCCGACGAGGTCGCCGACCTGGTCGTCCTCCTCGCGAGCCCCCGCACCGGCAACGTCACGGGCGCCACGTTCACCGTCGACGGCGGCCTCCTGACGGAGCTCTGACCGCCGAGGCGGCCCGCTCGGTGAGGCGTTCTGCCACCGGGCGACACGGCGGCGCTCCGCTGGTGCAGCGCTGGTGTGTGATGCGTTCGTGTCGCCAGGCAGCGCGAACGCATCACACAGGTCAGCCGGACGGCTGGGCGTCGCCTGCGGGGGTGACCTCGCCGGGCGGGCGGGCGGCGTCGGACCTGCGGCCGTCGTCAGCCTGGCCGGTGGCGGTGCTGGGGGTGGTGGTGGCGGTGCTGGGGGTGGTGGAGGTGCCCAGGGTGGCCGTGCTCGGGGTTGCGGTGCTCGGCGTCGCGGGGCTCGGTCCCGTGCCGGCTGTGCCGGTGTCCTGGGCGGCGAGTCCGGCGAGCATCGCGTTGTACTCGTCGAGCTCGAGGTCGCCCTCGCGGTCCACCTTGCGGTCGCGGCGGCGGGCGGTGCGCTCGTCGTCCTTGGCCCACGCGACGGCGACGCCGATGGCCAGGGCGAGGGTCGGGATCTCGCCGATGCCCCAGGTCACGGCCCCGCCGGCCTGCTGGTCGGCGATCGCGGACGGACCCCAGGGGCGGCCCATGAGGCCGAACCAGTCGGCGACCAGGAGCACGTCGCCGGTGACGAGCGAGACGCCGAAGAACGCGTGGAACGCCATCGTCGCGAAGAGCAGCAGGAGCCGCTGGGGGTAGGCCAGCCGCCGGGGCCCGGGGTCGATGCCCACCAGCGCGTTGACGAACAGGTACCCGACGGCAGTGAAGTGCACGACCATCGCGAGGTGCCCGACGGGGCTGCGCAGCGACCACTCGAACAGGCCGGTGTAGTAGAAGAGGATCATCGACACGATGAAGTTCGCCGCCGCGACGACGGGGTGCGCGAGGAACGTGCCGACGCGGCTGTGCACGAGCACGAGGATCCACTCGCGCGGGCCGCGGGACTCGTCGTCGCGCAGCCGCGTGGCCCGCACGGGCAGCGCACGCAGGGCGAGGGTCACGGGCGCGGACAGGGCGACGAAGATCGGCACGACCATCGCGAGCACCATGTGCTGCAGCATGTGGGCGCTGAACAGGACGTGGCCGTAGAGGTTGGGGCCGCCGTTCGTCGCCCAGACGAACAGCGCCATGCCGACGGTCCAGCACGCCGACCGGGCCCACGGCCAGGTGTCGCCGCGCCGCCGCAGCCGCAGCACCCACCGCCAGTAGACGACCAGCCCCGCACCAGCCGCGAACGCGAGGACGAGGTCCCAGCGCCACTCGGTGACCCAGCGCAGCATCGTCGGTTCGGGCGGCAGGGCGTGACCGGTGAGCTGGTACGCGGGCGACGGGTCGGCAGGGACCGTCTCGGGGACGGGCGGTGCGGTCTCCCCGAGCGCGACGGCCACGCCGGACACCGCACCCATGACGGCGAGCTCGACGAGCACGAGCCGCCAGAACAGCGCCCCGCCGCGCACCGCGGGGTCGGCGCCGCCCGCGAGCCGGGGCACGACGGACCGCCGGTGGGCCAGACCGAGCAGGCCGAGCACGCCGAACAGCGCGACCTTGGTGAGCAGCAGCACGCCGTACGCGGTGGTCAGGTCCGCCCACGTGTCGACGCGCAGCAGGCCGTTGACCAGCCCTGACACGGCGACGGCGACGAAGCACCACCCGGCGACCACGGAGTACCGCGCGACCGACGCCGACAGGTCGGTGCCGACCCGCCGCACCAGCACCGTGAGCGCAGCGAGCCCGCCGATCCACACGGCGGCCCCGACGAGGTGCACGACCATCGACGACGTCGCGATGTCGTGCCCGCTGGCCCCGGCCGCGTGACCCAGCTGGGCCTGCTGCCACAGGGCGACGAGCACGACGAGCCCCGTCCACGCCGCACCCGTCGGCGTCGCGACGACCAGGGAGAGCGCCGTGACGACCGCGGCGACCGTCGTGATGAGCAGCAGCGTCCGTCCGAGGTCGATCTGCGTGACGAAGACGCCGAGCTCCTGCCCGAACGACGGGGTGTCGAGCTTCCGCCCGGCGACGCTCGCGTACGTCAGCACCAGGTGGGCGATCGACAGGACCGTCCACGTGCCGGCGGCGGCCGCGGCCACCACCGTGCTGCGCGGGTACGCGGCCCCCAGCGCGGTCCCGACGCCGTCGGCACGGGTCCGCGCCGGTCGTCGCGAAGCCCGGGACGCGGGGTCGACGCGTGGCAGCACGCCGACCGCGAGGACGAGCGCCCCGAGGGTCACCGCGCCGGCGAGCTCCGACAGGCTCGCCGTGACCGGCAGGCCCCACCGCACGAGCGCCCCGGGGTCGCTGACGAGCGACGGCAGGACCGCCCCGGAGAACGCGACGCCGAGCACCGCAGCGACCGCCGCGCCGATCGCGAGCCCGGCGACGCGCCACGGGCCGGGGCCCGTGCCAGCACCTGCCGTGCCGACGGCGGCGGGCGCCTGCGTGGTCGTCGGGCCGCCCGTGCTCATCGGATCAGGGTAGGTCGTCAGGACGGGGGTCCTGTCCCGACGACGGGCCCGACGACGCGCCCGGCGACCCGGTCGGCGACGCGCCCGCCGGACCCGCGGCCGCGTCCGCCGGCGGGCGGCGCAGGAGCAGCCACGCGACCACCCCGCCGGCGACGAGGAGCGCCGCACCGATCCCGACGAGCACGCCGGGCGAGACCGCCTGGTCGTCGGGCGACGGGGCGGCGACCGGCGTCGGGCTGGGCTCGCCGGTCGGGGCGACCGGCTCGGAGGTCGCCGCGTCGGTCGCACCCGGGTCCGTGGCCGGCTCGGTGGCCGGCTCGGTGGCCCCCGGAACCGACGTCGCGTCCGGCGGCAGCCCGATCGCGCTCTGCGCGGTGAACGTGAACGTCCCGGTCACGGGGTGCCCGTCCTCGGACGTGACCCGCCACTCCACGGTGTAGAGCCCCTTGGGCAGCTGCTCCAGGAGGTACTGGTTGACGTCCTTGTCCACGAGCTCGGCGGGCCCGGTGCTCGCGACCGTCCCGTCCGGGCCGGTGACGACGATCTCGGTGCCGAGCGCGACCGCGGGCTCCGAGAACGAGAGGGTGACGTGGTGGGGCGGCACCTCGACGGTCGACCCGTCGGCGGGGTTGGTGCCGACCAGGACGTCGTGCGCCTGGCTCGCGGACGCGCCGGCGAGCGCCGCCACCCCCGCGAGGAGGAGGACGGCGCCCGCCCGGACGGCTCGTCTCACGCGGCGCCTCCGCGACGACGGGCGGCGACGACAGCGACGACGAGCGCGACGAGCCCCAGGCCGAGGCCCGCGGCACCGAGCACGCGGCCGAGGTCGTCGGAGGACTCGGCGGTCGCGGCAGCCGTGGTGCCGGTCGTCGAGGACGCCGGTGCCGCGTCCGCCACGGGCTCCTCGTCGGCGGTCGTCGTCAGCACCGGCGCCGGGTGCTCGGGCTCGTCGCCGCCGGCGGCGGGTGCGTCGTCCCAGTCGACGACCGAGCCGTCCGTGTACGACTGGTGGGCGGGCAGGACGAGCTCGGTGCCGGCGTCGGGCAGGGGGCCGACCTGGAGCGCGAACTCCTGGAACTGTCCCGGGGCGATCTCCGCGCCGGGGTCGGCGGTCCACGTGACGTGCGCGGGCGCCTTCGTCAGGGTCGTGCCGTTCAGGTCGACAGGAGCCGGCAGCTCGGCCTCCTCGACGGTGGCCGTCCACCCCGGGAGCTGCTTCGTCCCGACGTGGGCCAGCGGGGTGTCGAGCGGGAGGTCGACCGTGACGGCGTTCGTCGACGCGGTCGCCGACTCGGTGGGCACCCGGAACGTGAGCACGGTCCAGCCTCCCGCGGTCGTCGACTCGGGGACCACCCGGACGTGGGCCTGCGCGGCGGTGGGGAGCAGCGTGAGGGCGGCGGTGGCCGCGAGCGACGCCACGGCGAGGGCGGCGCCCCGCCGGCGGGCACGTGGCCGGCGGGGCTGGTCGAGGGTGTGGGTGCGGTCGTGCGGAGGCATGGGTCGTCCTTCGGGGAGGTCGGCGCGGCGGCTCGGCTCGGCCGGGCTGACGCGTGCGGGTGTCGTCGGGCGCGCCGACGCGACCCGGGCACGACGACCAGGAGGACGTGGTGTCAGGGGGCGGCGGGCGTGTGCCACGTCGGCGGACCTCGCCGGGGCACGGCTCCCCGCCAGGTCTGCGGGGTGAGCGACACCGCCACGGCCGGCACCGGCAGGGTGCCGAGCGCCGGGACGACGGGCGCCGCGGGCGCCGGGGCGAGGGGGCGCAGCCACACGACGAGCCACGCCAGCGCCCGGTCGGCACCGCCGATGACGAGCGCGGCGGCGACGGTCGCGACCACGTGCGTCACGAGCATCGCCGACCCGCCCAGCACCGCTCCCCCGACGGCGGTCGACCCGTGGACGGCCGTCGTCGTGCAGGCAGCGGCCGCCTGGGCGAGGCTCGCGGCGTGGTCGGCGTGGTGGGCATGCCCTCCGGGGGTGGTCGTCGCGCCGGAGCAGGTCGCCGTCGTGAACGCCTCGAACGCCCGGTGCAGCACGAGCTGGCCGGCGCCGAGGGCGACGAACGCGACGTCGGGACCGATGCGCCGCCCGGCGAGGACCGCCGTGCAGGCGAGGACCAGGGCGGTCAGCGCGACGAGCACGACGCCGGGCGGCAGCTCCCCGCCGCCGAGCACGTGCGCGAGCCCGGCGAGGGCCATCACGACGAGGGCGACCACGGTCGCGCGCACGAGGCGCAGCGGTCCGGTGGTCGGCGAGGGCACCCCGACACGGTAGTCGGCGCGGCTCGGGCGGCAGAGCGGGTGAACCGATTCGTACGGGGCTCCACGCGTGGCGCCAGGGCCGGCGTGACCGGGAACACATCGCATACCCCTGCATGTTGCAGACACCAGGTGGTCTGCTCGGGAATGGTGCTGCGCCTTGTCGGACCCGTCCCGTAGCGTCGGCCCAGGAGCACCCCCTTTGCACGGCACCCGTGACCTGCGGGTTCGCATCGCACGACGGTCATGTCGCACCCGCCCGGCACACCCCGCACCGCCCTCGCACCGCCCTCGCACCGCCCCCCTCGCACGCCGAACGAGAAGGCCCGATGTCGCAGCAGAGCACCCCCACCGTCACCCGCCCGGACGACCCGGAAGCGACCTTCACCCCGCCCACGCACCGCGAGATCCTCACGATCCTCGGCGGCCTGATGATCGGGATGTTCCTCGCGGCGCTCGACCAGACCATCGTCGCGACGTCCATCCGGACCATCGGCGACGACCTGCACGGGCTCTCGCTGCAGGCGTGGGTCACCACCGCGTACCTGCTCACGGCGACGATCTCGACCCCGCTGTACGGCAAGCTCTCGGACGTCTACGGCCGCAAGCCGTTCTACATGCTCGCGATCTCGCTGTTCGTCGTGGGCTCGCTGCTGTCCGGCACGGCCGACTCGATGTACCAGCTCGCGATCTACCGCGGTCTGCAGGGCCTCGGCGCCGGCGGCCTCATGGCGCTGGCCATCACCATCCTCGGCGACCTCGTCGCACCCCGGGAGCGGGCCCGGTACCAGGCGTACTTCCTCGCGGTGTTCGGCACGTCGTCGGTGCTCGGCCCGGTCATCGGCGGGTTCTTCGCGGGCGCCGAGACGATCCTCGGGATCGACGGCTGGCGCTGGGTGTTCCTCATCAACGTGCCGATCGGCATCGTCGCGATCCTCGTCATCGCCCGGGTGCTGCACCTGCCGCCGCTGCGCAAGGTCCAGCACCGCATCGACTGGCCCGGCGCGGTCGCGCTCGTCGTCGCCCTCGTGCCGCTGCTGCTCGTCGCCGAGCAGGGCCGGCTGTGGGGCTGGACGTCGACCCGCTCGATCGGCTGCTACGTCACCGGCGCGATCGGGATCGTGCTGTTCGTCCTGGCCGAGCGCTACGCCAAGGGTGACGCGATCCTGCCGCTCTACCTGTTCCGCAACCGCACGTTCTCGGTCGGCGCCGGCGCCAACACGATCATCGGCCTCGGCATGTTCGGCGGCCTCGCGACGCTGCCGCTGTACCTGCAGATCGTCAAGGGCCAGTCGCCGACGCAGGCCGGCCTCACGCTCATCCCGTTCACCGTCGGGATCATGTCCGGGTCGATCATCGCGGGCCAGACGACGTCCCGGACCGGGAAGTACAAGGTGTTCCCGGTCGCCGGGACCACGCTGATGGCCACCGGCGCGCTGCTGTTCGCGCAGCTCGGCACCGACTCCGCGTTCGCCGCGATCTTCGGCATCTCGATCCTGTTCGGGCTCGGCCTCGGCTTCACCATGCAGCCGCTCGTGCTGGCCGTGCAGAACGCCGTGCCCGTGCGGGACATGGGCGTTGCGACGTCGTCGTCCCTGTTCTTCCGGCAGATGGGCGGCACGCTCGGCACCGCCGTGTTCCTGTCGATCCTGTTCTCGACGGTCGGCGACAACATCCAGCGGGCCTTCGAGCGGCTCGCCGGGACGCCCGCGTTCCAGGCCGCCGTCGCCGACCCCGCCGTGCAGGCCGACCCGGCCAACGCCCCCGTGCTGCAGATGCTCCACGGCGGCGCGGGCGGCGCCCTGCCGTCCCTCGACGACTCGTCGTTCATCAACAACCTCGACCCGCGGCTCGCCCGACCGTTCCTCGACGGGTTCTCCGACTCCGTCGACCTCGTGCTGCTCATCGCCGCGTGCGTCATGGTCGTCGGGATCGCCCTGACGATCCTGCTCCCCGAGCTGCCGCTGCGGAACGTGTCCGGCATCCAGGGCCGTGCCGCGGCCGACGCCGAGGACGCGGCGGCAGCCGCCCAGGACGCCGAGGCGGTTGCGGCCGCCGGTCCTGCCCCGGCCGCGGCGACGGCCGTCGGCGGGGTGGCGGCGCTGAACGCCGACCAGGACGCCGTCGCCCGCACGGCACCGCACACCCCGGCGGACTGACCCCGGCCGGGCACGGGACGGGGACACCTCAGGCGACGCGGACCCGGTCGGGGATGAACCCTGGCCGGGTCCGCGTCGTTTCTCCCAGTGACGGCGCGGTGCCGTCCTGAGGAGGCGACATGTCCCTGACCGAGATCACGCCGACCGACAGCCACACCTCCGCTCCCCCGCACCATCCGTCCGGCGCGCACGACTGCGCCGGCTGCCTCGACCGCCGGCAGGTCCTCGTCCGGGCCGGTGCCGCGGCCATGGGCGTCGCCGCCGCCGGTGTGCTGGCGGCGTGCAGCGGCTCCTCCGGGGGCGACGACGCCACCCAGGCGCCGCCCGCCGCCGACGGGTCGCTCGCCAAGGTCGCCGACATCCCCGTCGGCGGGGCGCTCGCGGCCCAGGACGCCGACGGCGAGCCGATCCTGCTCACCCAGCCGGAGGCCGGCACGATCGTCGGGCTGTCCGCGATCTGCACGCACCAGGGCTGCACCGTCGCACCCGACGACGACCACCTGTCCTGCCCGTGCCACGGGTCGACGTACGACCTCGAGGGCAAGAACACCGGAGGTCCCGCCCCCTCACCGCTGCCGCCCTTCGATGTGCACGTCTCGAACGGCGCCGTCCTCGCGGGAAAGGCCTGACCGATGACCACGTCGACCACGACACGCCCCACCTCCACCTGGCACACCGGCCCCACGGCCGTGTCCGACGTGGTCCGCGGCCTCGCCGCCGCCTGCGTCATGCTCTCCGCCGTCGTCCACCTGGACCTGTGGGCGAACGGCATGAAGGAGCTGTCCGTCGTCGGGCCCGCGTTCCTGCTCAACGGGATCGGCGGCATCGTGCTCGGCATCCTGCTGCTCGTGTGGCGGCACTGGCTGCCGCTGCTCGGCGCGATCGGGTTCGGGCTGGCGACGCTCACCGCGTTCGTCATCTCGACGACGCCGAGCGGGTTCTTCGACGTGCACGAGCAGTGGACCGGCATCCCGGTGTGGCTCTCGGCCGTCTCCGAGGCGGGCGCGATCGTCCTCGGGGTCGTCGGCCTGCTCGTCGAACGCCCTGCCCGCGACTGACCCGCGACCGACCCGCACCAGCCACGCACCCGCCCGGCGGCACCGGCCGACGGCCGACCGGCCGGCCGTCGGCGGTCCGCTCGGCGGTCCGCTCGCCGACGGCTCGGCGGTCCGCTCGGCGGGCCTCGCGGCAGTGTGCTGCGCAGGTGTCGTCCAGCGACAGGAACGCAGCACTCAGGCCGCCTCGAGACCGGCGCCGGCCGGCGTCATCCCTGCGCGTCGCCGGCCGGCGTCCTGGGCTGCGTCCTGGCCGGCGTTTTGGCCTGAGTCCTGGCCGACGTCCTGGCCTGCGTCGACGCGCCGCGTCAGCGGCGAGCGCACAGCCGCAGCCGCAGGCGCCGGGTCAGCCCCAGACGAGTCCCTGGGCAGGCTCGGCGAGCGTCGCCGCGACGTCGGCGAGCACCCGCGCCCCGAGCTCCCCGTCGACGAGCCGGTGGTCGAAGCTCAGCGCGAGCTGCGTGACGTGCCGCGGCTTGACCTTGCCCTTGTGCACCCACGGCTGCAGCCGGATGGCGCCGAACGCGAGGATGGCGGCCTCGCCAGGGTTGAGGATCGGGGTGCCGGTGTCGATGCCGAACACGCCGACGTTGGTGATCGTGATGGTCCCGTCGGACATGTCCGCGGGGCTGGTGCGGCCGGCGCGGGCGGTGCCGGTGAGCTCGGCGATGCCCTTCGCGAGGTCCAGCAGGCCGAGCCGGTGCGCGTCCTTGACGTTCGGGACGACGAGCCCGCGCGGGGTCGCGGCGGCGATGCCGAGGTTCACGTAGTGCTTGTAGACGATCTCCTGAGCGGCGTCGTCCCAGCTCGCGTTGACGTCCGGGTGGCGCCGCACGGCCAGGATCAGCGCCTTCGCGGCGATGAGCAGCGGCGTCACGCGGACGTCGGCGAACTCCCGGTCGGCGCGCAGCCGCTCGACGAGCTTCATGGTGCGGGTGACGTCGACCGTCTGGAAGACGGTGACGTGCGGCGCGGTGAACGCGCTGGTCACCATCGCCTCGGCGGTCCGCTTGCGGACGGACTTCACGGGGACCCGCGTCTGGCGGCCGTCGCTCGAGACGGTGCCGGTGGCGAGCCACGGCAGGTCGTCGCCCGGGTAGGTGGCGAGCGTGCGGGCCTCCGCCTGCGACGCGCGCTCGAGCACGTCCTCGCGGGTGACGATCCCGCCGGGGCCGGTGGGGGTCAGCGAGTCGAGGTCCACGCCGAGCTCGCGGGCGAGCTTGCGGACCGGGGGCTTGGCGAGGGCGTGGCGCGACGACGCGGGCGCCGCCGGCGGCTCCTCCGTCGCGCGGGGTCGACGGCCTGCACCGGGCTCCGCGAGCCCGTACCCGACGAGCACCGCCTCGCGGGCGGCGGCCGGTGCGGCGGTGAGCCCCGCGGCCGCCCGGGCGGGCTGCGTGCCGGCCAGGCCCGCGGCGGCCCGCTCGCCGGTCGGGTGGTGCCCGCCGAGTCCCGCGGCGGCCTCTTCGTCGGACGCGTCGTCGACCAGGCCCGCGGCCGCGCGCGAGGCGCCACCAGGTGCAGCCGTGCTCGCGCGCGCCGCCTCGATCTCGTCCGCACCGCCGGGCTCGACGCCCTGGTGCCGCCGCCCGTCGCCGCGGTGCCCGTGCTCGATCGCGCCGCCGTGCGCGGCGCGCACCACGGGCTCGTCCGTGGCAGCGCCGGCCGTCGCGCCGCTGGTCGGGGCGGCCGGTGCGGGTGCGGCGCCGGCGGGGTCGGTGTCGATCTCGATGATGGGCGTGCCGACGTCGACCGTCTGGCCGGGCTCGACGAGGATCGCGGTGACGAGACCCGCCCACGGGCACGGCAGGTCGACGAGCGACTTCGCGGTCTCGATCTCGACGATGGTCTGGTTGACCTCGACGGTGTCCCCGACGGCCACGTGCCACGCGACGATCTCGGCCTCGGTCAGGCCCTCGCCGGCGTCCGGGAGCGGGAACTGCAGGTACGTCGGCACTGTGTGGTCTCCTCGGCCAGGCGGGGCGTGATCTGCGGGGCGGGGTCTGTTCGGGGGTGAAGCCTGCGCCGCCTCGCCGGGGGTGGTGGCGAGGCGACGCAGGAGCCGTCAGAACGCGAGTGAGCGGTCGACGGCGTCGAGGACCCGGTCGAGCCCGGGAAGGTAGTCGTGCTCGATCTTGGCGACCGGGTACGGCGCGTGGAACCCGCCGACGCGCAGCACGGGCGCCTGCAGGTGGAAGAAGCACTCTTCGGTGATCCGGGCGGCCACCTCGGCGCCGGACCCGTAGAGGACGGGCGCCTCGTGCACGACGACGCAGCGCCCGGTCCGCCGCACGGACTCGGCGACGGTCGCGGTGTCCAGCGGCGACAGGGCGCGCAGGTCGACGACCTCGATGCTCGTGCCCTCCTGGGCGGCGGTGTCCGCGGCCTTGAGCGCGGTCTGCACCGTGGGCCCGTAGGCGACGAGCGTGACGTCGGTGCCCGCGCGGACGATGCGGGCCTTGTCGAGCAGCGGCCCGGTGGGTGCGGCGTCGAGGTCGACGTCGCCCTTCTCCCAGTAGCGGCCCTTCGGCTCGAAGAACAGCACCGGGTCGGGCGAGGCGATGGCCTGCTGGATCATCGCGTAGGCCTCGACGGGGCTCGACGGGCTGACCACCCGCAGGCCGGCGGTGTGCGCGAACAGCGCCTCGGGCGACTCGCTGTGGTGCTCGACGGCCCCGATGCCGCCGCCGTACGGCACGCGGATGACGACGGGGACGGTGAGGCGGCCGCGGGAGCGGTAGTGCATCTTGGCCAGCTGGGTCGTGATCTGGTCGAACGCCGGGAAGATGAACCCGTCGAACTGGATCTCGCACACCGGCCGGTACCCGCGCAGCGCGAGCCCGATGGCGGTGCCGACGATCCCCGACTCGGCCAGCGGGGTGTCGACGACGCGGTCCGCCCCGAAGTCCTTCTGCAGGCCGTCGGTCACCCGGAACACGCCGCCGAGCGTGCCGATGTCCTCGCCCATGAGCAGCACGTGGTCGTCCTGCTCGAGCGCGCGGCGCAGGCCGAGGTTGATCGCCTTCGCGAACGTGAGGCGCTGGACGCCGCCCGGCGTCTGGTCGGTGGAGGGCGCGGCAGGGGTGGCGGAGGTCGTCGTGCTCATCGGTGGCTCCCCTCGCCGGCGCGGGCGCCGTCGGCGAACGACGCCTCGTACTGCTCGAACCAGACCCGCTCGCCCTCGACGACCGAGTGCGGTGTGGCGTACACGTGCTCGAACATCGACGCGGGCGACGGGTGACCCATGCCCCGCACGGTGGTCCGGATGCGCTCGCCGAGCGCGTCGGCCTCGGCCGCGAGCTCCTCGACGAAGGCCGTGGGCAGCTCGCCGCGCTCCTCGAGGTGGGTGCGCAGCCGGTCGATCGGGTCGCGCAGCCGCCAGGACTCCTCCTCGGCCGACGAGCGGTACCGGGACGGGTCGTCGGACGTCGTGTGCGCGCCCATGCGGTACGTGAAGGCCTCGATGAACGTCGGGCCGCCGCCGGACCGGGCACGCTCCAGCGCCTCGGCCGTCACGGCGTACGTGGCCAGCACGTCGTTCCCGTCGACGCGGACCGACGGGACGCCGAAGCCGGGCCCGCGGTCGGCGAGCGGCACGCGCGACTGCTTGCTCGTCGGCTCGGAGATCGCCCACTGGTTGTTCTGGCAGAAGAACACGACCGGGGCGTTGTTCACCGCGGCGAAGACGAGCGCCTCGCTGACGTCGCCCTGGGACGTGGAGCCGTCGCCGAAGTAGGCGACGACGGCGGTGTCGCGGGTGGGGTCGCCCGTGCCGACGGCGCCGTCGCGCTGGACGCCCATCGCGTACCCGGTGGCGTGCAGCGTGTGCGAGCCGATGACCAGCGTGTACAGGTGGAAGCCGTGGCCGACCGGGTCCCAGCCGCCGTGGTCGACGCCGCGGAACAGCCGGAGCACGTCCGTGAGGTCGACGCCGCGCGTGTGGGCGACGCCGTGCTCGCGGTAGCTCGGGAACACGTGGTCCTGCGCGGCGAGCGCCCGCCCGGAGCCGATCTGGGCGGCCTCCTGGCCGAGGCCCTGCGCGAACAGTGCGAGCTCGCCCTGCCGCTGCAGCGCGGTCGCCTCGGTGTCGAACCGGCGGACCAGGACCATGTCGCGGTACAGCCCGCGCAGCGCGTCGGCGTCGAGGTGCGCGACGCGTGCGTCGTAGTCGGGGTGGGCCGTGCGCACGCCTGCGGGGGTCAGCAGCTGCACGAGGCCGTCGTCTGTCAGGGGGCCGGTGGTGCCCACGCGGGTCTCCTTCGCGTGCCGCGGCCGGGGCCGCTCCGGGGTGGTGCCGGTCGGTGGTCCACTCTCCGTGGGTGCCTTCGGCGGACCCGGGATCGCGAACCTACGTCAGCGTAGGCTACGCGACCGTAGGTTTCTGCAGAAGCCGACGAACAAGGCTCACAGGAACGGGTTGTGGGGTCCCTACAGCCGCCGCCCGCGCACCCGCGCAGCCCTTTTCACGAGCCCCCGGAACGCACCAGGGACCGACGTCCCGGGTGTCGCCGCAGGTCAGCGCGGCGACGAGTCCGCCGCCACCTCGAGCAGCAGGTCGGTGGCCTCGGGCTCGCCGACGCTGATCCGCACCCCGTCGCCCGCGAACGGACGCACGAGCACCCCCGCGCGCGCCGAGTGCTCCGCGAACGACGACGACTGGTCGCCGAGGGCGAGCCACACGAAGTTCGCCTGGCTGTCGGGCACCGTCCAGCCCTGCGCGCGCAGCCCGTCGAGCAGCCGGGTCCGCTCGACCACGAGCTTGTCGACCCGGGTCATGAGCTCCCGCTCGGCCCGCAGCGACGCGAGCGCGGCGAGCTGCGCCACGTGCGAGACGCCGAACGGCGTCGACGCCATCCGGATGCCCGTCGCGAGCCGGGGACGTGCGACGGCGTAGCCGACCCGCAGGCCGGCCAGCCCGTACGCCTTGGAGAACGTGCGCAGCAGCACCACGTTCGCGTGCTCGGCGAACGTGGCCAGCCCGTCGGCGGCCTGCGGGTCGCGGACGAACTCGACATAGGCCTCGTCGAGCACCACCAGCACGTCCTTGGGGACGACCGCGAGCAGCTCGGCGAGCTCGTCGGCGTGCACGGCCGGGCCCGTGGGGTTGTTCGGGGTGCACACCAGGAGCACGCGCGTCCGCGGGGTCACGGCGGCGGCGAGGGCCGGCAGGTCCAGGCGACCGTCGGCGCCGACCGGCACCGGCACGCCGACCGCGCCGGCCAGCGTGATCGCGATCGGGTACGCCTCGAACGAGCGCCACGGCAGGACGACCTCGTCGCCCGCCTCGCACACCGCCTGCAGCACGTGCCCGAGCACCGCGACCGACCCGCAGCCCGTGACGACCGACTCCGGCGCCACGAGCAGCGACGCGGCGATGGCCTCGGTCAGCTCGGTGGCGTACATGTCCGGGTAGCGGTTCACGTCGACCGCGGCGTCCGCGACTGCTGCCACGACCGACGGCAGCGGCGGGTACGGGTTCTCGTTGGACGAGAGCTTGTATGCGGCAGCCCCGACCGGGACGCGAGCCCCCGGGACGTACGGCGGGAGGTCGGCGAAGGCCCTGCGGAGGGGGACGCGGCTCACCGGGACAGCATGCCATCCCACCCGGCCGCGGCCGTCGGCCGCGCACCGCGGACGGGCCGCGGACCTGGCGGCCGACGCGCCGCGCGCACGCCGTGGGGCGCAGCCGCGCGTGGCAGGATCGCGCCATGTCCTTCGTGCTCCGCGTGCTCATCAACGGCGTCGCGATCTGGCTCGCGACACTCATCCTGTCCGGGCTGGAGATCGTCGGCGGCGACTCGAGCTGGGAGACGGCCGCGATCATCCTGCTGATCGCCCTGGTGTTCGGGCTCGTCAACGCGATCGTGAAGCCGATCGTCGCGTTCATCTCGATCCCGCTGTACATCCTCACGCTCGGCCTGTTCACGCTGGTCGTCAACGCGCTGATGCTGATGCTCACGGCCTGGCTCACGGAGCTGACCAGCTGGGGCCTGCGCATCGACAACTTCGGCACAGCCGTGCTGGGCGGACTGATCATCTCGGTCGTCAGCTTCGTGCTCTCGGTGCTGATCCCGGAGAGCCGCGACTGACCGGCGGAGCGCAGCGCGGTCCCACCGGGCTCGGCGCGGCCGCGCCCACCGGGCTCGGCGTGGCCGCCCCCACCGGGCTCGGCGTGGCCGCCCCCACCGGGCTCGGCGCGGCCACGCACGTCAGGGCGCACAGGCCCGCTCGTCACCGCGCACCCGCTCGTCACGGCACCCCCGCGTCGAGCAAGGGCCGGAGCACGTCCGGCCGGGCCAGCCCGGTGGCCGGGTCGGTCCGGACGAGGTCCGGGTCCCGGGTCGCCTGGAACTGCAGGGTCGTGGCCGTGGTGCCGTCGGGCCCGAGCACCTCGGTGAGCGCGTCGTCGAACGCCCGGAGCCGGGGGCTGGCGTCGAGCCCCTGCCCCCACGCGCGGTCGACGGTCTCGACGTAGGCGCCCACGGCGTGGGCCTCGGCGAGGCTCGGCAGGCCGTCGTCGCCCGACAGCCGCAGCCGTCCTCGGAGGACGACGGTGTCGGACGTCCCGTCGTCGGGCTCGCCGTCCGTCTGGGGCACCACGTCCTCGCCGTGCCGCACGTGCAGCGTCGCGACACCGCGGGGCACCGGCGCGGGAATGTCGGGCGAGCCCGCCGTCACGACGGCCCGCACGTCGACGAGCCCGACCGTGAGCGCGGCGACCTTCATCGCGACCATCCCGCCCTGGCTGTGACCGGCGAGCACGACCGGCTCGTCTGGCGGGATGCCGGCCTGCCGCATGGCCTCGACGACGGCGGTCGACATGTCGTCGGGGAGGCCCGCCATGAGGCGCAGGTTGGTGGTCGCGTCGGTGGGGCTGTCGGCGTTGACCGCCCAGGTCTCGGTGCCGGGGATCTCGACCGCCCAGGTTCGCCGCCCGTCCGGGTGGTCGAGGCGCTGGATCGTGATGGCGCCGTCCGGCGTCCCCGGCGCCGACGACGGGGACCCCGGTCCGTACGTGGCGCCGACGTTGCGCAGCAGGTCGGCGGGGTCGCGTGGGGCGTCGAGCTGGGGCGGGTGGTCCCTGGGCAGCACGACCGCCGGACCGGCGTCGGGCAGCAGCCCCGCGACGAGCCGGGCGACGGCCGGAACGGCGTCCCGCCTCGGCAGCCCGAGCCGGCCGCCGAGCGCGAGCAGGTACTGGGCGAGCGCGTCGACGGCGACCTCGGCCCGGCCGTCGGCGAGCAGGCGCCCGGGTGCGTCCTCGAGGTCGCGCACGAGCGCGTCCTGCACGGCACCGGGATCCCTCTCGCGGAGCGACACGAGCGCAGCGGACACGGCGTGCAGAGCGACGCCGTCGAGGGTCACGAGCGCACGGCCGACGAGCACCGGGATCCCGCCGAACCCTGCCGAGCCGGCGACCGACGCGTCGACCTCGAGGACCGAGCGGACCAGCCGGTGCACCCACGACTCGGCCTCGTCGTACCCGCGCACGACCTGCCGGAGCCGTGCGGCGAGGTCGCGCAGCCGGCCGGCGACGTGAGCCGGCGAGCTCGCGCCGTCGCGAGCGGCCGACAGGGCCCGCACCGCGGCCGATGCCTCGGCGTGGTGCGGGATCAGCAGGTCCACGGCGGCCCGGCGGGCGACCCCGAGCGCCGACGACGCCTCGTCGAGCCGTCCGGCGGCCCTCTCGAGGGCGTCGACGGCGTCGGCGAGGTCGTCGAGGTCCGCCCGCGTGGGACCCGGTCCACCGACGACCGAGTACCCCGCTCCCCACTCCGGTGCGAGCGTCACCAGGTCCACGTCCGGGTGCCCGGCCCTGGACCCGGACCGCGGACGACCGCGAGGTCGAGCGCCGCCACGGGGAGCACGGCCGCCTCGACGCCGGCCCTGGCAGCGGTGGCGGCGGCCGCCGCGTCCGCGAGCGCCGCCCGGTAGAGGTCGGCGCTCGCGGAGACCCAGGGCACCTGCTGCGCGTGCGCGAGGGCGCGACGGGCGGCCTCGACGTCGTCGAGCGCCTGGGCGAGGAGGAGACCTGTGCGCTGCATGCCGGGGACGGTAGGCCGCCCACGGGGACCAGGATCAGGGTCCGCCGCAACCGAGGAAGGGAAGCAGAGGACGCAGGGGCTGTGGACGCCTCACCCCGAGCCGGCTACCGCCGCCACCACGCCGACGAGGGCCGCGACCGCACCAGACCGGCCGCCACCATCGCCCCCACGATCGCCACGACCCGCAGCACGTCCCCGGCCGCCAGGGACGCCCCGGACACCACGACGGCACCGACCGTGAGCGCCTGGGCCCCGGCCTGCAGCCACGCGACGTCCCGGAGCATGGCCCCGAGCACGGCGACCTCGACCCGCCCGCGCACCGAGATCCGTGCGGCCACCGCCGCGCACCACAGCACCAGGTGCACCAGCAGCACGAGCGCCATGAGCGCGACGAGCGGCGGCGGCTGGGTGAGGAGCACCCGCAGGCCCACCAGCCCCACGAGCAGCCCGGGGAGCACGGCACGCGGCCGGGCCGCCGTGGCGACGACGAGCACGACGAAGCCCCCGACGACCACCGGCGGCGGCGGTGTGCCGGTGGTGGTGAACGCGACGAGGACGAGCAGGCCCCCGAGCACCCCGAGCGCGACGCGCAGCGCGACGGCGGAGACGCACCGGCCGAGCCGCACGTCGACCTCGGGCGGCGTCGCACCGTGCAGCAGCCTCATCTCGCCCACGCCCCGGCCCGGCGACGCGCCTGCCGGGCGAGCGTCGCGAGCGCGACCTCGGGCGCGTCCCGCCACGTCACGACCTCGACGTCCCGGTCCGCCAGGTCCGCGAGCCGGTCCTCCCGGGCGAGGGAGATGAGCCGGACGGCGATGCGCTCGCGGTCGCCGAGGTGCCGGAGGTGCAGCGTCGGCAGCACGTCGACCGCGAGCACCCGGTGGCCGAGGTGGCGCCACTGCGCGGCGGCCAGCGCGGCCTCGTCGTCGAGGAACGTCGAGAACACGACCACGAGCGCGCCCGACGGGAGCCGTGGCGCCCGCAGCCGCACGGCGGGCTCGCCCTGCGGGCGGGTCACGGCGAGGGCGTGCCGGATCCGGTCGAGCTGGCGTCGGCCACCACCGGGCGGCAGGGGCCGGCGGCGGGTGCCCAGGTCGTCGAGCCCGACGCGGTCGCCCTGCCCCAGGTAGGCCTCCGCGACGGACGCGGCGGCCCCGCGCGCGAGGTCGAGGGACGTGGGGTCCTGCGCGCGCGGGACCGGTCCGCGCCACGTGAGCGGGTCGGGACCGACGTCGTCGCGCGAGTCGAGCACGAGCACCACGACGGCCTCGGCGAGCGCGTGCTCGCGGCGCACGTACAGCTCGCGCAGGTCGGGCGAGCGGCGGGCGGTGACGCGCCAGTCGACGCGTCGCAGCCGGTCGCCCGGGGTGAACGGGTGGACGTCGCGCAGGCCGCCGCCCTCGCCCGGGCGCCGGGACTCGTGCGCGCCGGTGAGCCCGCGCAGCCGCGGCGGCAGCGGGACCGCGTCGAGCGCGCGACGCCCCGGCAGCACCACCGTCTCGCGCGCCGCGGGCCGGGTGGGTGCGGAGACGCTCGCCGCCCCCGGTCCGACCCCCTGGGCGTCGACGGTCGCGACCTCCTGCAGCCCGGTCCGCACGGTCCGCACCGTCAGGGGCAGCCGGCGGGTGCCCCGCACGGCGACGAGCACCTCCGCCAGCTCCCGTCCGCCGCGCCGCAGCCCGACGAGCACCCCGGGCACCCCGTCGGGCGCCGCGACCTCCACGACCGACTCGATGCGGCCCGGCTGCGGCACGCCGTCCGCCGCGGACAGCCGCACGGACACGTCGTCGGTCGGTCGCCGGCGCCAGTCCCACACGCCCGCGACGAGCGGCGCGGCCCCGAGCACGGCGACGTCCGCGCGCCCCGTCAGCGCACCCCCGACGAGCAGCAGCGCCCCGACGGCGATCGACCCGGCCGACGCCCGCGTGCGGGGCCAGCGGGGGCTCACACGGCGTCCACGACGGGCGCGTGCCGGGTCGTCGTCGGGCCCGGGACCCGGCGCAGCATGTCGTCGACGAGGCGCTGCGGGACGAGCCCTGCGGCCCACGCCTGCGGCGTCAGCGACAGCCGGTGCGCGAGTGCGGGCACGGCCACGGCCTTGACGTCCTCCGGGGTGACGAAGTCCCGTCCGTGCAGCACGGCGAGGGCCCGCGCGACGAGCACGAGCGCCTGCGAGCCGCGTGGGGAGGCGCCGATCTCCACGGCGTCCTCGGCGCGCGTGGCGGCGGCGAGGTCGACGCAGTACCGCAGGATGTCGGCGTCCACGTCGACGGCCTCGACGCCCGCCTGCATCGCCAGCAGCGTGCCCGCGTCGACGACGGTCCGGACGGTCGCCACCTCCTGCCGTCGCGCGAGCCGGCGGGACAGCACGTCGACCTCGGCGTCCGGGTCCGGGTACCCGACGGCGAGCCGCACCATGAACCGGTCGAGCTGCGCCTCGGGCAGCGGGTAGGTGCCCTCGTACTCGACGGGGTTCGACGTGGCGACCACGTGGAACGGGTCGGGCAGCGGGTACGTCCGGCCGTCGACGGTCACCTGCCGCTCGGCCATCGCCTCCAGGAGCGCCGACTGGGTCTTGGGGGCGGTCCGGTTGATCTCGTCCGCGAGCAGCAGCCCGGCGAACACCGGCCCGGGGCGGAACTGGAACGTCGTGGTCGCCGGGTCGAACACCGACGACCCCGTGATGTCCGACGGGAGCAGGTCCGGTGTGCACTGCACCCGGCGGAACTCCAGGCCGAGGGCCGTGGCGAGCGACCGGGCCGCGAGCGTCTTCCCGAGGCCCGGCACGTCCTCGAACAGCACGTGCCCGCCCGCGAGGACCGCGGCGAGCGCCGTCTCGAGCGGTCCGCGCATCCCGACGACGACCGTGGCGACCTCGTCGAGCACGGCCCGACCGCGCTCGGCGACCTCGGCGACGGACAGCGGGGTGACGGTCATGGGGTGCTCCGCGGGGTTCGGGGGGTCAGTGACTCGAGGACGTCGAGGGTGTGGCGCACGTCGGGGAGGGTGGGCAGGGGCGACGAGAACCGGGTGAGGGTGGCGAACGCTCGCTGCCCGACGAGGGCCTCGACCGCCTCGTCGTCCTCCGGCGCGCCGAGCCGCAGGCCGTGCCGGGCGAGCCGGGTCGTCGCGACGACGCGCAGCCGGCGCAGCACCCACTCCCCGACCCGCTTGTCCCGGCCGACCATCGTCCACGCGAGGTCCTGCACGTCGCCGCGCACGCCGTGCAGCCGCGGCTGCACGGGCCGGGCCCACCGGGGCTCCGGCTCGGCGTCGATCCGCAGCAGGACGACGACGAGCGCGGCCCCCGCCAGCCCGACGAGCACCGGCGACCAGGACCGCAGGCCGCCGAACCAGGCCATGCCGGTGAGCACGAGGAACGTGGCGACGGGCTGCCAGCGCCGCTCCCACCACCTCATCCGCCCACCTCCTCACGGCGCCTCGCGAGCCCGTTGGCGATCGTCGCGAGGCTCGTGCGGGCGCGCGCGACGTCGTCGGTCGTGAGCGGGTGGCGGCTGTACCGGGCGGCCAGGTACAGGTCGAGCAGGGTGCGGGTGGCCGCCGGGTCGGCGCTCGTCGCGTCCAGCACCTCCACGGTGAACTCGGTGGCCGTCTCCGCCCGGTCGCGGACCAGCCCGCCCGACGCCGCCGCGTGCTCCAGCGCGACCCACGCGGCGATCACCGCGTCGCCCGGCGGCTGCTCGTCGTCGAGCTCCTGCGCGGCCCGCCGGACGCCGTCCTGCATCGCGGGGACCCACCGGTCGGGCCCGTCGTCGACCTGCCCGGCCGGCGGGGAGTGGTCGACCGCCCGGGGCTGCAGGTGCGCCCGGAGCAGCCGGGCCAGCCACCTGACGAGCACCAGCAGCAGCACGACGACGACCAGCGTGAGCAGCACCAGCACCACGAACGTGACCCAGGGCGGCGCCGTCGCGTCCGCGGGCGCCCCGGGCGCGGCCGCCGGGGGCGCGGTGCCGCTCGGGCCCGTGCCGGCGGGCTCGCTCACGCCCGCCAGCGCGCCGCGGTGCACGTCGAGCGACCACGGGCCGGACGCGGCCGCCGCGAGGACCGTGACGACCACGAGCGCGCCCACGCCGAGGACGGCGGCCGGCAGGCGGCTGGACGTGGCCACGACGCTCCTCGACGAACGGTCGAGCCCGGGCCGTCGGACCCGGGCATGCGGCCAGGCTACTGACCGTGCGCCTCGGCCGTGGACCGTCGCGGCGGGGCGCCGGGACCCTCTGGGATGATGGGCCCATGGCCTCCCCCGACGTGACCGCCCCCTCGTCCGCGCCCGCGCGCGTCAGCCTCGCCGAGGCCACCCCGCCGATCGCCCTGGGCCCGCTGGACGGCCGGTACCGCGGCACCGTCGCCCCCCTCGTCGACCATCTGTCCGAGGCGGCCCTCAACCGCGAGCGGGTGCACGTCGAGGTCGAGTGGCTCATCCACCTCACGTCGCACGCCGTCGTCCCGGGGGCGCCCACGCTGAGCGCGGCCGAGGAGCAGTACCTGCGGGACGTCGTGGCGACGTTCGGGCCCGACGAGGTCGCCGAGCTCGCCGAGATCGAGCGCGTGACGGTGCACGACGTGAAGGCGGTCGAGTACTTCCTCAAGAAGCGCCTCGCCGACGCCCCGGCCGTCCTCGGCGACACGGTCCTGCCGGACGTCGGCGAGCTCGTGCACTTCGCGTGCACCAGCGAGGACATCAACAACCTGTCGTACGCGCTGATGGTCCGCGGTGCGGTGCAGGAGGTGTGGCTGCCGGCCGCGCACGCGCTGGTCGACGAGGTCGCCGCGATGGCGCACGCGCACGCGACCGTCCCGCTGCTCGCCCTCACGCACGGCCAGCCCGCCACGCCGACGACCCTCGGCAAGGAGCTCGCCGTCCTCGCGCACCGGCTGCGCCGCCAGCTCCGCCGGGTCGCGTCCGACGAGTACCTGGGCAAGCTCAACGGCGCCACCGGCACGTTCGGCGCGCACGTCGTCGCTGTCCCGTCCGCCGACTGGCCGACGGTGAGCCGCACGTTCGTCGAGCACCTCGGCCTCACCTGGAACCCGCTGACCACGCAGATCGAGTCCCACGACTGGCAGGCCGAGCTGTACGCCGACGTCGCCCGGTTCAACCGGGTGCTGCACAACCTGGCGACCGACGTGTGGACGTACATCTCCCGCGGGGTGTTCGTCCAGGTGCCGGTCGCCGGCGCGACGGGGTCGTCGACCATGCCGCACAAGGTCAACCCGATCCGGTTCGAGAACGCCGAGGCCAACCTCGAGCTGTCGTCGGCGCTGCTGGACACGCTGGCGTCGACTCTCGTCACGAGCCGCCTGCAGCGCGACCTCACCGACTCGACGACCCAGCGCAACATCGGCCCCGCCTTCGGCCACTCGCTGCTCGCCGTCGACAACGTCCGCCGCGGCCTGCGCGCGCTCAACGTCGACCCGGCACTCCTCGCTCGTGAGCTCGACGAGAACTGGGAGGTCCTCGGCGAGCCCGTGCAGTCCGCGATGCGGGCCGCGTCCGTGGCCGGCGTCACCGGCATGGAGAACCCCTACGAGCGGCTCAAGGAGCTCACGCGGGGCCGTCGTCTGACCGCCGACGACATGCGGGGGTTCATCGCCGGGCTCGGGCTTCCCGACGACGTCGCGGAGCGCCTGTCGGACCTCACGCCGGGGTCGTACACGGGCCTCGCGGCGGAGCTCGTGGAGTACCTGGACCGCTGACGCCGGAGCCGTCCCGGAGCCCCCTCGGCGAGGGCCCGGAGGCCGCCTCCGGCTGCCCTCGGTACACGAACGGGCTATTCGGACAGATCCGGGCAACTCGACGGTCCGGGAGCGGTCCAGAGACGCTCAAGCGCAGGTCATGGGATCACTACCTACCAGCGATGCACATTGGTGAAGCGTTTCGATAAGAACGCTCTCATGGCCACTGACCTGCGCGTTCACTCGAAGGAGTGAGGCAATCTGGACAGACGCCCTGGAAACCCTGCACAATCGTGCACCGATCCGTCTGGTTCCTCCGGTTCCATCCGATCTCGGCGCAAGGATGCCCATCGTGACCCTCATGCAGAAGGCGATCACCCCCGCACTGACCCGGGCGATCCTCACCGCAGGACATGACCGTGTGGCGGGGTACGTCGTCCGTGCAGAGGACGTCGCGTTCGCCACCACGCCCGCCCAGCTGTTCGAGGTCCACGGCCTCGGCTACTACGGCTCGCCGTTCAGCCCGTACGACCGCTCCATCGACGTCCTGCGGTTCGAGTCGTCCCCCCAGCTCCAATACCGCGACGTCCCCGGCTACATCCTCCCGCTGTGGTGGCTCCGGCACTCCCGCATCCCCCCGGGCGCCGAGCTCGTCCGCATCTACGACAACGGCTCGCAGACGCTGCTCGCCCGCTACGGCGACGTCGGCACCGGCTGGACCGTCGCGCAGCTCGGGGCCCCCCGCCCGGCGCTGGCGTCGCTGTCCCGCTGCGTCGGCCCCGTCGCCAAGTGGCACGGCGCGTACCTGGAGGCGGACGTCGTGGACGGCGGCCACACGGTCGTCATGGCCCTCGCCAACCCGCCGCTCGCCGAGACCGGCTTCCACCAGGCGCCCTCGGGCCGCTGGTACCGCCGGGTCGCCCGCGAGGACGTCACCGAGCTGTTCGAGCTCGACCTGACGGCCCGCTGGAACGGCCTGAGCGTCCGCGTCGTCGACCAGTGGCAGGACTCGCAGCGGTACGTCGTCGCCCGCATCTCGCACCTCGGCGACGACATCGACCGCGCCGAGAACCTGCAGCTCGACCGGGTCGAGGCCGGCGTCTACGAGGCCGTGGTGTACGCCGCGGAGCTCACCGACATCCAGACCAACCAGGTCGTCCCGCACACGTGGGCCCCCGGTCCCGCTGCCCACCAGCACCACGTGGTGCGCAGCTGACCGAACCCACCGAAGCCTGGGGCACGCCAACGGCGTCGTGACCCCGCGAGGCGCGTGCCGGGCCTGGCCCTCCCCCCCGTCCAGGCCCGGCACGCATCTGTTCGACCGAGGGCGATGTCGCACACCGCGGCATCGCCCTCGGTCGTCTCGGCGCGTCGGGCCGCGAGCCCGGCGGGGCCGCCGGCATCCGACCCGGCCTCGTCAGGCCGTCGGCACCGCCACGGCGGGCACGGGGATGGCCGCCAGCTCCGCGAGGGCCTCGGCGTACGACGCCACGTCGCCTCCCCGGGCGGCCTCGCGGGCGCGGACGGTCGGCCCGTGCAGCGTCGCGCGGGTGCGGCGGCGGAGCGCGCGCTCGTGGCGCTCGTCGCGACGCTCGTCGGGCAGGGCCGTGAGCTGTTCCTCCAGCCCTCCCAGCACCCGGACCCGCTCGGCGACGACCGCGGGGTTCCAGTCGCGGACGCGGCGGTCGGCCTCCCACGCCTGCGCGGCCCGTGCGACGAGGTCCCGGGCGGTCTCGACGGCGGCGTGCTCGGCGGGGGCGTGCTGGGCGACGGTGTGGAGGCTGACCAGCCGGACCCCCGGCAGGGAGCGCACGCCCGGGTCCACGTCGTGCTGCAGGGCGAGGTCGACGACCGTGAGCGGCCGGTCGGTCCCGGTGCGGGCGGCGGCGAGCGCGTCGACGCCGAGCACGGCGCCGGCGGCCCCGCTGCACGCGACGACGAGGTCCACGTCGGACAGCTCGGCGGCGAGGTCGGCCCCCGCGGGCACGGAGCGGACCCCGCGGGCGGCGGCGAACTGGCCGGCCCGGCCGCTCGGCGAGTACACGCGGATGTCGGTGCACCCGCGGGCCTTGAGGGCCGCGAGCGACGCGCCCGCGTACGAGCCGGTGCCGATGAGCACGCAGCTGACCTCGGACCAGGCCCGGAGCCCGCCCTCGGCGATGTCGAGGGCGACACCGACGACGGACCGGCCGGTCGCGCCGAGGCCCGTCGCGGTCTCGACCTTGCGGGACACCCGGGAGGCCGCCTGGAACAGCGACTCGAGGGACGACGTCGTGGTGCCGTCACGGCGGGCGGTGGTCAGCGCACGGCGGACCTGGCCGGCGATCTCACGCTCCCCGACGACCATCGACTCCAGCCCGCTGGCCACCCCGAACAGGTGGGCGCCCGCGTCAGGGCCGGTGAGCGGCCGCAGGTGGGACATGACCTGCTCGCGGGTGTACCCCGACCGGGCGGCGACGGCCTCACCGGCGGCACCGAGGGCGGCGGCGGGCTCGTCCGTCTCCAGGTACAGCTCGAACCGGTTGCACGTCGCGAGGACGACGGCACCGGTCACGGAGGAGGTCGCGCCCACGAGCTCGCGCCCCACGGCGTGCACGTCCGACGAGAGACGCTCCAGCACGGTGAGGTCGAGATCGTGGTGACTGGCGACGAGGGACAGCAGCACCACGCCCCGATTGAATCACCCCGACATTTATCCGGCACAATCGAGAGGTGACCCTTCCTTCCGCGCACCCGCTCGTCGACGGCCGCACCACGAATTCTTCGCTGGTCCGCGCATATTCCGGTGAGCGCCCCGAGCGACGTCCTGTGTGGTTCATGCGGCAGGCCGGCCGGTCGCTGCCGGAGTACCGGGCGGCCCGCGTCGGCACCGCGATGCTCGAGGCCTGCCTGACCCCCGAGCTGGCGTCCGAGATCACGCTGCAGCCCGTCCGCCGGCACGACGTGGACGCCGCGATCTTCTTCTCCGACATCGTGGTGCCGCTCAAGCTCGCCGGGGTGGACGTCGAGATCAAGCCCGGTGTCGGGCCGGTCATGGGCTCGCCGGTCCGCACGGCCGACGACGTCGCACGCCTGCGGGACCTCGGGCCGCTCACGGCCGAGCGCCTCGCACCCGTCACGGACGGCGTCGCGCTCACCGTCGACGCCCTCGGCGGGACGCCGCTCATCGGGTTCGCCGGGGCGCCGTTCACGCTGGCCGCGTACCTCGTCGAGGGCGGTCCGTCGCGCGACCACCTCGCCGCCCGCACGCTCATGCACGCCGACCCGGCCACGTGGGCTGCCCTCACCGGGTGGGCGGCGGACGTCACGGGGGCCTTCCTGCGGGCCCAGGTGCTCGCGGGGGCCAGCGCCGCACAGCTCTTCGACTCGTGGGCCGGGTCGCTCGGCCTCGCCGACTACACGGCGCACGTCGCACCCGCGTCGGCGCGCACCCTGGCGAGCGTCGCCGACCTCGGCGTCCGCACCGTGCACTTCGGGACGGGCACGTCCGAGCTGCTCGTCGCGATGCGCGACGTCGGCGCCGACGTGGTCGGGGTCGACTACCGGCTGCCGCTCGACGAGGCCAACCGCCGCCTGGGCGGGTCCTCGCCGCTGCAGGGCAACATCGACCCCGCCCTGCTCGCGGCGCCGTGGCCCGTGCTGGAGGCGCACGTCCGGGACGTCGTCGCCCGCGGTGCCGCCGCTCCCGGTCACGTCGTCAACCTGGGCCACGGCGTGCCGCCCGAGACCGACCCCGACGTGCTGACCCGCGTCGTCGGCCTCGTCCACTCGCTCTGACGCGCCGATGTCGCAGGCCGGAGGCGGCTCGTCCGCTGCCGAGGTGACGCCGAGCGTCCCGGCGCCCGGCGCCGCCGAGTCGGGCGCCGCTGCGTCCGGCGTCGCTGCGTCCGGCGCCGCTGCGTCCGGAGTTGCTGCGTCCGGCGTCGCTGCGTCCGGCGTCGCTGGGTTCCGCGTCGGTCAGCCCGGCGCAGCCTCCGCGTCCGACGGCGCGCCCGACGAGCGTCGCTGGGACGCCGTCGTCGTGGGGGCCGGGGTCGCCGGCCTGGTCGCCGCCCGGCAGCTCGCGCTCGCCGGTCTGCGCACGCTCGTGCTCGAAGGTCGAGACGCACCGGGCGGGTCGGTCCGCGGGCACACGGTCGCCGGGCTCTCGCTCGACGCCGGGGCCGAGTCGTTCGCCACCCGCGGCGGCGTCGTCTCCGGGCTGCTCGACGAGCTCGGGCTGACCGAGCGGGTCTGCGCGCCCCAGCCGTACGGGTCGTGGGTGCACCTGCCGTCGGGTGACGGCCCGCTGCCCCGGACCGGCCTGCTCGGCATCCCGTCCGAGCCGGGCGCCGCGGACGTGCGCCGCACGCTCGGGGTCATGGGGTCCTGGCGCGCCCGGCTGGACCTGGTGCTGCCCGCCCGGGTCGGTGCGGGGGCGACGACGCTCGGAGCGCTCGTGCGGGCCCGGATGGGACGCCGGGTGCTCGACCGCCTGGTCCGGCCCGTCGTCGGCGGGGTGCACGCCGCCGACCCCGACGACCTCGCCGTCGACGCGGTCGCACCCGGCCTGCCCGCCGCGCTGCGCACCTCGGGCGGCTCGCTCGCCCGCGCGGTCGCGCAGGTCCGGGCGGCCGCACCCGCCGGGAGCGCCGTCCTGGGGATCACCGGGGGGATGCACGTGCTGGTGGAGGCGCTCGTCGCCGACCTGACGTCCGCCGGAGCCGAGGTCAGGACGTCCGCGCAGGTGGACGGCGTGAAGCGGGCGGCCGACGACCCGTCCGGATGGGTGGTGACTGTGGCGTCGGCCTCGTCGGGGGCCGCGCCCACACGGCTCGTGACGTCACGCGTGGTCGTCGCGACACCTGCCGCGGCCGACCTGCTCGGGCCCGTCGCCGATCCGGTCCGCGAGGGCGACGCGGGTGGCACGCGCGACACCGGTGGCGGCGGCACGCAGCTCGACCCGGGGGCGGCCGTCACGCTCGTCACCCTCGTGCTGGACGAGCCCGCGCTCGATGCCGCCCCGCGCGGCACGGGCGTGCTGGTGACCCCGGCGGCCACCGACGTGCGGGCGAAGGCCCTCACGCACGCCACCGCCAAGTGGGGCTGGCTGGCCGAGTCCGCCGGGGCGGGGCGGCACGTGGTGCGACTGTCGTTCGGGCGGGCGGGCGACGACGCCGGCGCGCTGCCCGGCGAGCGGGACGCGCTGGTCGACCTCGCCCTGCGGGACGCCTCGACGTTGCTCGGGGTGCCGCTGCGGCGGGAGACCGTCGTCGGGCACGCCGTGGTGCGCTGGACCGAGGCGCTCCCCCGGCCCAGCGCGGCCCACCAGCAGGCCGTCGCACGCGTCCGGGAGTCGGCCGCGGCGCTCCCCGGGCTCGCGGTGTGCGGCGCGTGGGCCGCGGGCAACGGCCTGGCGTCCGTCGTCCCCGACGCCCGCCGAGCGGCCCGCTCCCTCCTCTGACGCCCTCCCCCGCACCCCACCCCTCTCACCCACCCCGCACTCGCCGCCCACCTCGGCACTCCCCGCCCACCTCGGCAGTCGCAGCTCACGAGGTCGGCCGGGCCTGCCGAGCTCGGCCGGGACTGCCGAGCTCGGCGCATGGGTCCGCCGACGAGAGGTGTGAGTCACATTTGTCGGTCGGAATGTTCTGACAATGTGTCGGCATCGGATATCGGGAATGGCGTGGGTCACAATTTCCGGGCATCGGCGCAGGTCATTTTCTGACAGCCTGTCAGGACGCGTCGACCGTGCCCGGAAGGGTTTTCTCGGAGGCCTCCCGAACTTCGACAGCGGCCCGTCGACCGCGAGACACTGGACCCATGCCTCAGAACGTCCGGATCGGCACGCGCGCGAGCGCGCTCGCGCTCACGCAGACCGGTCACGTGGCCGACGCGATCGCCCGCCTCGGCGACGTCGAGATCGAGACCGTCCGTGTCCGCACCGACGGCGACCGCCTGACGGGCTCGCTCAGCACCCTCGGCGGCACCGGCGTGTTCGTCACGGCCCTGCGGGACGCGCTGCTCGACGGCCGGTGCGACGTCGCCGTCCACTCGCTCAAGGACCTGCCGACCGCCGACCCCGACGGGCTCGCGCTCGCCGCCGTGCCGCCGCGCGAGGACCCCCGGGACGCGCTCTGCGCCCGCGACGGCCTCACGCTCGCGACCCTGCCGCCGGGTGCCCGCGTCGGCACCGGGTCGCCGCGCCGGGCCGCCCAGCTGCGCGCCGCCCGGCCGGACCTCGACGTCGTCGACATCCGGGGGAACGTCGACACGCGCCTCGGCCGCGTCGCCGGAGCCCGCACGACGGGCGCCCCCGACCCCGACAAGCCGTCACCCCGGGGCGACCTCGACGCCGTCGTCCTCGCCCGGGCCGGCCTCGCCCGCCTCGGCCGCCTGGACGCGGTCACCGAGGTGTTCGACGCCGACGTCATGCTGCCCGCCCCCGGCCAGGGTGCGCTGGCGGTCGAGACCCGCGACAGCGGGCTGGGCGTCGACGCCGACAGCCCCCTCGCGGGTGCGCTGCGCGCCCTCGACCACCGGCCCACCCGCCTCGCCGTGCTGGCCGAGCGGGCCCTGCTCGCACGGCTGGAGGCCGGGTGCGCGGCACCGGTCGGCGCCCTCGCGGAGCTGGACGACGAGGCCGGCACGCTCACCCTGCACGCGGTCGTGGCCCGCACCGACGGCTCGGCGGTGCTGCGCCGCTCGGCGGTCGCGCAGCGCTCGGGGGCCGCACCGGACCGTGCCGCCGAGGAACGCGCCGCCCGGAGCCTGGGCGAGAACCTCGCGGACCTGCTGCTGGAGGCCGGCGCGGGCGACCTCGCGGAGCTCGGGGCCGGCCGATGACCGACGCCCCTGACCTGCCGGCAGGACAGCCGATCCCGGACCCGCCCGCCTCGACCGGCGGCGCGCTCGCCGGCTGGCGGGTGCTCGTCCCGCGGCCGGTCGCCGGGAGCAGCCCGGCGGCGGTCGCCCTCGCGGCCGTCGGCGCCGAGGCGGTCCTCGTGCCGCTCGTCGAGACGATCCCGCCGGAGGACCCGACCGGCCTCGACGACGCCCTCATGGCACTGGGCGCCGGCTGGTACCCGTGGCTCGCGGTGACGAGCGCCGCCGCCGTCCCGATGCTCGTGGCGCGCGCCGCGGTCGCGGAGACGACGCTGCCCGCCCTCCTCACGGCCGGGTCGGTCAAGGTCGCCGCGGTCGGGCCCGGCACGGCCCGAGCCCTGCGCGAGGCCGGCGTCGAGCCGCACCTCGTGCCGCGCGGCGAGTCGACGGCCGCCGCGCTGGTGCGGGCCTGGCCGGCGCCCGGCGAGCGGCCGCGTGTGCTGTTCCCACGCGGCGACCTCGCGGGTCCCGCGCTCGCCGACGGACTGCGCGCCCGCGGCTGGCGGGTCGACGACGTGATCGCCTACCGCACGGTCCCCGCGCCGCCCCCGTCCGACGACGTCCGCACGGCGTGGACGCGCGGCGAGATCCGTGCGGCGCTCCTGACCTCCGCGAGCACCGTGCGCGAGCTCGACGCCCGGCTCGGCGCACCCCCGGCCAGCACGCTGCTCGTCGCGATCGGCCCGACGACCGCGGCGGAGGCCGGCCGCCTGGGGCTCCCGCTCGCGGGGATCGCCACGGCCCAGACGATGACGGGCCTCGTCGCCGCACTCGTCGAGGCCGCGTCCGGCGCCGGCTCGGACGCCACGTACGACGACGATGCCGCCAGCCCGGCCGTCGCGAACGGCACCACCGGCACGAGCAGCACCACCAGCCCGAGCGGCGCCACCGGCACGAGCGGCACCGCCGGCACGAGCGCCACCGGCGACACCAGCAGCACCGCGGTCCCGAGCGCCACGGATGCCGACCCCGCCGTCACCCGCCCGGCGGTCACCGGATCGGGTGACGCCGCCCCCGTCCCACCGGTCGCTGCGCGGCCGCAGCCACGAGCAGGCGGGACATTCGTCTCCCCCGCTCTCCCCACCGTCCCGCAGCAGCCCGGCGCGCCCGGACCCGAGGAGATCGCGTGACCACCCCCGCCCAGCAGCCCGACCGGACCCCCGCGACCCCCGGCCGCGTCCGCCCCCGCCGCGTCCGCTCCACCCCCGCGATGCGCCGGCTCGTCGCCGAGACGCGGCTGCACCCCGCGCAGCTCGTCCTGCCGCTGTTCGTCCGCGAGGGGCTGACCGAGCCGCGGCCCATCGCGTCGATGCCCGGGGTCGAGCAGCACACGCGCGACAGCCTCCGCAAGGCCGTCGCCGGTGCCGCCGACGCAGGGCTGGGCGGCGTGATGCTGTTCGCGGTCCCGACCGTCCGTGACGCCGTCGGGTCGCAGGCCACCGACCCCGACGGGATCCTCAACGTCGCGATCGCCGACGCGGTCGCCGAGGCCGGGGACGCGCTCGTGGTGCAGGCGGACCTGTGCCTCGACGAGTTCACCGACCACGGCCACTGCGGCGTGCTCACCCCGACCGGCGCGGTGGACAACGACGCGACGCTCGTCCGGTACGCCGAGATGGCTCTCGCGCAGGCCTCCGCCGGAGCCCACCTGGTCGGTCTCAGCGGCATGATGGACGGCCAGACGGGGGTCGTCCGCGACGCCCTGGACGGCGCCGGGTTCCACGACACCGCCGTCCTCGCGTACGCCGCCAAGTACGCGTCCGCGTTCTACGGCCCGTTCCGCGACGCCGTCGAGTCGGCGCTCGTCGGCGACCGGCGGACCTACCAGATGGACCCCGCGAACCGTCGCGAGGCCGCCCGCGAGGTGGCCATCGACATCGCCGAGGGCGCCGACGTCGTCATGGTGAAGCCCGCGATGTCCTACCTGGACGTGCTCGCCGACGTGGCGGCCGTCTCGACGGTCCCGGTCGCGGCCTACCAGGTTTCCGGCGAATACGCCATGATCATGGCCGCCGCCGCGCACGGATGGATCGAGCGCGAACGGGCGATCCTGGAGTCCGTGCTCAGCATCCGGCGCGCCGGTGCCGATCACGTCCTCACGTACTTCGCAACTGAGCTGGCCGGGTGGCTGGCGGAGGAGAACCGATGAGCCCGTACGGGGTCGAGGAGCTGGCTGCGGTCGGCGGCACGACGAGCGCCGAGGCGTTCGCGCGGGCCCAGGCCGTGATCCCCGGCGGGGTGAACTCCCCGGTGCGGGCGTTCGGGTCCGTCGGCGGCACGCCGCCGTTCATCGCCTCGGGCCGCGGTGCCTACATCACCGACGTCGACGGGCGCGAGTACGTGGACCTCGTCGGGTCGTGGGGTCCGGCGCTGCTCGGCCACGCGCACCCCGAGGTCGTCGCCGCCGTGCAGGACGCCGCCGCGCGCGGGCTGAGCTTCGGCGCACCCACCGTCGCCGAGGTGGACCTCGTCGCGGAGATCCGCCACCGCCTGCCCGCGGCCGAGAAGGTCCGCCTGGTGTCGACGGGCACCGAGGCGACGATGACCGCCCTGCGCCTCGCGCGTGCGTTCACGGGCCGCGACCTCGTCGTGAAGTTCGCCGGCTGCTACCACGGGCACGTCGACGCGCTCCTGGCGTCGGCCGGCTCGGGCATCGCGACGCTCGGCCTGCCCGACTCGGCGGGCGTGTCCGCCGCGGTCGCCGCCGAGACGATCGTGCTCCCGTACAACGACGTCACGGCCGTCGAGCAGGCGTTCGCCACGCACGGCGACCGCATCGCGGCCGTCATCACGGAGGCCGCCCCCGCCAACATGGGCGTCGTGCCGCCGCTGCCGGGCTTCAACGCGGCGCTGCGCCGGCTCACGCTCGAGCACGGCGCGCTCCTCGTCCAGGACGAGGTGCTCACGGGCTTCCGGGTCGGGTACTCCGGCTGGTGGGGGCTCGAGGGCCTGCGTGAGGGCTGGGCCGCGGACCTGTTCACGTTCGGCAAGGTTATCGGCGGCGGCCTGCCCGTCGCGGCCGTCGGCGGGCGTCGCGACGTGATGAACCAGCTCGCCCCCGTCGGGCCCGTCTACCAGGCCGGCACGCTGTCCGGGAACCCGGTGGCCACGGCTGCGGGGCTCGCGACGCTGCGGCTCGCCGACGCGGCCGTGTACGCGCAGATCGACACCGTGTCCTCGCAGCTGCGCACCGAGATCTCGTCGGCCCTGGCCGCCGAGGACCTCCCGCACGCCGTCCAGTGGGCCGGGAACCTGTTCAGCACCTTCTTCGGTGCGGCCGGGGCCTCCGGTGCGCGGGACTACGCGTCGGTGCTGGCCACCGAGTCGTGGCGGTACGCGCCGTTCCACCGGGCCCTGCTCGAGGCCGGGGTGTACGCGCCGCCGTCGCCGTTCGAGGCGTGGTTCGTGTCCTCCGCGCACGACGACACCGCCGTGGACCGCATCGTGCAGGCGCTCCCCGCCGCCGCGCGGGCCGCAGCCTCCGCGACCGCACCCGACGCGTGAGCACCCGGGCCTGAGGGCCCCGACCCGTCAGCCCAGCGCGGGCGGGTCGATCTCGGTCATCGGGGCAGGCCGCGGGAAGGGCACGGCCGGGGTGGGCGACCACGTCGGCGGCCCGAGCACCAGGTCGGCGAGCCCGAAGAACGCCGACGCCCGGCCGCGCTCGAGCTCGGCGCTCAGGGCCTCGGTCCGCTCGTTCCACGTCCCGGCGGACGGCCGCGGTGGCCGCTCCTCGCGGGGCCGCTCCGGATCGCGCACGCCCATGTGCCCCCACCTCTCGTCGCCGTCGACGATGCCGTCATTGCCGATCGCCGCGACGACCCGTCGTCGCTGGTCGCCGCGTCCGCAGTATTCACGACGAAGCGGTCGGATGCGACATTTCGGGTGCTCTGTCTCACCCAGGTGAGCGACCCGGCGTCACCCGGGTGGTGCGGGCGGCCCGCAGGTCAGGCGAGGGGGCCCGTGGTGGGCGCCAGGTCGGCGGGCCCCCGGTCCAGCCCGTCCAGGTCGATGGTGAGGTCCTGGGCGGCCTCGCGCTCGGCGGCGCGCTCCGCGCGGTAGGCCCGCACCGACCAGACGATCGCAGCGACCCACACGAGGGCGATGACCGAGAGGACCAGCCCCTCGGCCGGGGTGCCCTTGAGGCCGACGGCGTCGCTCCTCAGGAGCGTGCGGGCGTTGGTGAGGACGATGACGCCGCCGACGGCGGACCCGAGGATGCGGGGCGGCAGGTGCCGGACGAGCCAGGCGGCGAGGGGGGCGGCCGCGATGCCGCCGATGAGCAGGGCCAGCACCCAGACGAAGTCGATGCCCTGCGAGCCGAGCGTGAGCAGGAACCCGAGGCTCGCCGCGAGCGCGACGAGGAACTCGCTGGTGTCGATGGAGCCGATGACCTTGCGGGGCTCGAGCCGGCCGCTGGCGAGCAGGGCGGGCGTCCCGACGGGGCCCCAGCCACCGCCGCCGGTGGCGTCGACGAACCCGGCGACGAGGCCCAGCGGTGCGAGGAACCGCTTCCGCAGCGGCAGGTGCAGCCGGTCCTTGCGCAGCCCGAACAGCGTGAACCGGACCAGGATGTACACCCCGAGGACCAGGAGCACGGTCGACATGAGCGGCGCAGCGGCGTCGGTGGCGAGCCGGGACAGCACGGTCGCGCCGAGGAACGAGCCGACCGCGCCGGGGACGCCGACGCGCAGCACGACCTTCCAGTCGACGTTGCCGAAGCGCCAGTGCGAGATGCCGGAGACGAGCGTGGTGCCGATCTCGGACAGGTGCACGGTCGCGGACGCGGCTGCGGGGTTGGTGCCGATGGCCAGCAGGAGCGTGGAGGACGTGACGCCGTAGGCCATGCCGAGGCTGCCGTCCACGAGCTGCGCCGCGAACCCGACGAGGGCGAGCAGGACGAGAGCGGGCACGAGAAACCACCAGGCGCAGGGGACGGCGAATGATCGATAATTCCGATCACCTTGGTCCCGTTACAAGTCCCGTCTTGTCATTCGAGACGGCCATTCACCATCTGGACACCCGTCAGGGGTTGTCCCACGCCCCCACGGTCGCCGCGAGCGCCTTCACGTGGTCCGGCAGCTCGCCCGACACGAGCCCGGCGAGCGTCACCTCGTCGAGCACCGACCGGACGGAGGTCCGCAGCGCGACCCACACGTCGAGCAGGGACGACGCCGACCCGTCGTACGACAGGCTCGGCGGCCGCTCGTCGCGCACGGTGACGAGCGGGCCGTCGACGGCACGGATGACCTCGGCCAACGTCACGTCGCCCGCGGGGCGCGCCAGCCGGTACCCGCCGGACCGCCCGCGGACGCTCGTGACGATGCCCGCACGGCGCAGGTCGCCGAGGATCCGCTCGAGGAAGCTCGTCGGGATGTCCTGTCCCTGGGCGAGCACCTCGGCCGGCACGGGGTCGCCGTGGGGGCTCGACGCGAGCTCCGCGCACGCCCGCACCGCATAGTCCGCCTTCGCCGAGACCCGCATGCCGACCATCATCCCCTGTCGTCCGTCGGGAATACCCCCTAGGGGTATCCTGTTCGGGTGACCATGACGAGCGACCACGAGCACGCCCCCGGCTACAACGCCGCCAAGGAGGACTACCTCAAGCGGCTGCGCCGGATCGAGGGCCAGGTGCGCGGCATCGCGCGCATGGTCGACGAGGACACCTACTGCATCGACGTCCTCACCCAGATCTCCGCCGTGACCAAGGCGCTGCAGGCCGTGAGCATCGGCCTCGTCGAGGACCACCTGGGCCACTGCGTCGTCGACGCCGCCCGGCAGTCGCCCGAGGAGGGCGCCGCCAAGGTCCGCGAGGCCGCCGACGCCATCGCCCGTCTCGTCCGCAGCTGAACCCCCACCCCAGGAGCGAACCGATGTCCCAGACCACCACCTTCACCGTCGACGGCATGACCTGCGGCCACTGCGTGCACGCCGTCACCACCGAGCTGTCCGACCTGCCCGGCGTCACCGACGTCGCCGTGAACCTCGTCGCGGGCGGGTCGTCGACCGTGTCCGTCACGTCCGACGGCCCGCTCGCCGAGGACGCCGTCGCGGCCGCCGTCGTCGAGGCCGGCTACGTCGTCACCCCCCGGCGGTCGCTGCTGTGACCACCCGCGCCCAGGACACCCCGGTCGTCGTCGACCTCGCCGTCGAGGGCATGACGTGCGCGTCGTGCGTCGCGCGCGTCGAGAAGCGGCTCGGCCAGGTGCCGGGCGCCACCGCCACGGTCAACCTCGCGCTGGAGCGCGCGCACGTCGAGCTGCTGCCGTCCGGGGAGGACGGTGCGCTCGCGGACGACGAGGCCCTCGTGGCCGCCGTCCGCCGCGCCGGCTACGACGCGACGGTGCTCTCGTCGCGCCGCCCGGCACCCCCCGTCCTCGCCGAGCACGGCACCTCCGGTCGAGATCGGCAGTCGGAGGTGCCGAACTCGCACGGGACTGCCGAGCTCGGCCGGGAGGCGGCTGAGCACGCGCTGTCGGGGCACTCGATGGCGGCGGGGCACGACATGTCCGCCGACGAGGACACCTCTGCGCCGACCGACTCCCGCGGCACCGAGCTGCGTGGCCGCCTGCGGGTCGCGACCGTGCTCACCGTCCCCGTGCTGCTCCTGTCGATGGTCCCGGCCCTGCAGTTCACCGGGTGGCAGTGGGTCGTCGCCGCGCTGGCCCTCCCGGTCGCCTCGTGGGCCGCGTGGCCGTTCCACCGGGCGGCCGCCCGGGCCGCCCGGCACGGGGCGTCGACGATGGACACGCTCGTCTCGATCGGGATCGTCGCCGCCACCGGCTGGTCGCTCTGGGCGCTGCTCCTCGGCGGCGCCGGCGAGCTCGGCATGACGATGACCCCGACCCTGGTCCCCGCGACCGGGATGGAAGGGGCGGTCCCGGAGCTCTACTTCGAGGTCGCCGCCGTCGTCACGACGTTCCTGCTGGCCGGCCGGTACGCCGAGCACCGGTCGCGCCGTCGGGCGGGCGACGCCCTGCGGGCGCTGCTCGACCTCGGCGCCAAGGACGTCGCGCTGCTGGTCACCGGCCCGGACGGGGTCCGCACCGAGCAGCGCGTGCCCGTGGACCGGCTCGGCGTCGGCGACGAGTTCGCCGTGCGGCCGGGCGAGAAGGTCGCGACCGACGGCGTCGTGGTCTCCGGGACCAGCGCGGTCGACGCGTCGCTGCTCACCGGCGAGCCCGTGCCGGTCGACGTCGGACCGGGCGACGAGGTCACCGGCGCGACGATCAACACCTCCGGCGCGCTCGTGGTCCGGGCGACTCGCGTGGGCGAGGAGACCCGGCTCGCGCAGATCGGCCGGCTCGTGGCCGCCGCGCAGACCGGCAAGGCGCCCGTGCAGCGGCTCGCCGACCGGATCTCGGCAGTCTTCGTCCCGATCGTGCTGGTGCTGGCCGTCCTGACGTTCACCGCGTGGCTGCTGTCCGGCGACGGCGCGCAGGCCGCGTTCACCGCCGCCGTCGCGGTGCTGATCATCGCCTGCCCGTGCGCGCTCGGCCTCGCGACGCCGACCGCGCTGCTGGTCGGCACCGGACGCGGCGCGCAGCTCGGCATCCTCATCAAGGGTCCCGAGGTGCTGGAGCAGACGCGCACGGTCGACACCGTGGTGCTCGACAAGACCGGCACCGTCACCGAGGGCCGCATGGCGCTCGTCGACGTGCTGCCCGTGGACGGCACGCCGCGCGAGGACGTGCTGCGGTACGCCGCCGCCGTCGAGCAGCTCGCCGAGCACCCGATCGCCCGCGCGATCGCGGCCGCCGCCCCGGAGGGGGTCCGCGCGACGGTCCCCGCGGGGGCCGCCGGTGCCGACACCGTCGGCGCCGACGGTGTCGTCATCGGCTCCGACCAGGTGCACGGCTTCCGTGCGGAGGCCGGTCACGGCGTCTCGGGCGTGGTCCGCACGGCTCACTCGGGTGTCGGGCTCGGCCGACGCGTGCTCGTCGGGCGCCCGGCCTGGCTGCAGGAGCAGGGCGTCCCGACGGACGCGGCGCGCGGCCCGTTCGACGCCGCCGAGGCGCAGGGCGGCACCGCGGTGATGGTCGCGTGGGACGGCTCGGTGCGCGGCACGCTCGTGCTGCGCGACCCCGTCAAGGCGTCGTCCGCGCAGGCGGTCGCCGACCTGCGCGCCCTCGGCCTGCGGCCCGTGCTGCTCACCGGCGACAACCTCGGCGCGGCGCGCACGGCCGCCCGCCAGGTCGGCATCGGCGACGACGACGTGATCGCGCAGGTGCTGCCCGCCGACAAGGTCGCGGTCGTCACTCGGCTGCGGGACGGCGGCGCACGGGTCGCGATGGTCGGCGACGGCGTCAACGACGCCGCGGCGCTCGCGACGGCCGACCTCGGCCTCGCGATGGGCACCGGGACGGACGTCGCGATCGAGGCGTCCGACGTGACGCTGGTCCGCGGCGACCTCCGCTCGGCGGCCCAGGCGATCCGGCTGTCCCGACGGACGCTGCGGGTCATCAAGCAGAACCTGTTCTGGGCGTTCGCCTACAACGTGGCGGCCATCCCGCTCGCCGCGCTCGGCCTGCTCAACCCGATGATCGCCGGTGCGGCGATGGCGTTCTCGTCCGTCCTCGTCGTCGGCAACTCCCTGCGCCTGCGCCGCTTCTCCTGACGCCGGCTCTTCTCGCCGAGCTCGGCACCCCCCGGGTCCAGCTCGGCACCACCGGTCCAGCTCGGCACTACCGGTCCAGCTCGGCAGTCCCGGTCCAGCTCGGCACTGCCGGACGAGCTCGGCAGTGACAGCTCGCGAAGTCGGCCGGGACTGCCGAGCTCGGCGGGGGGCGCGCAGGTCGGGGCGCGCAGGTGGGGGGCGCAGGTCGGGGCGCGCAGGTGGGGGCGCAGGTCGGTGCGCGCAGGTGGGGGGCGCAGGTCGGGGCGCGCAGGTGGGGGCGCAG